>Ga0255402_1061_pt1 | contig 14650 bp, 18 predicted proteins | sample ANMaggSeSYBR01D4_FD_182125 | JGI IMG/M metagenome (GOLD analysis project Ga0255402, IMG submission 182125) | Sediment cell enrichment communities from methane seep in Santa Monica Basin, California, United Staets - ANME aggregate JGI... | ecosystem: Environmental > Aquatic > Marine > Cold seeps >...
CCTGGCGCACGAGTTTCAACATCTGATCCACTGGCGTCATGATCCTAACGAGGATACCTGGGTAAACGAGGGGTGTTCGGATTATGCCGCCCTGTTTTTGTGCGGCTACAGCAGGGATTTCTCATGGCATGTGAAAGCCTTTGAGAACGAACCGCAGACTTCCCTGGTTTACTGGCCCTGGGGCGCGGCAAATTCTATGGCGAACTACGGCGCGGTATATTTATGGATGGTATATCTCAGCGAACGTTACGGCGGTGTTCCCACCATATCGGCATTGATAACCCAACAGGCTAACGGACTCAACGGTGTAAACGCCATCCTCTCTGCGCGCGGCTACTCCCAGAACTTTGAGGGCGTTTTTTCTGACTGGAAGATAGCCAATTTTTTGGATGATGACGTTTTTAGTGCCGGCGAATATGGCTACAGCTATCTGTACCTGGAGATAGAGCGCGGCGGCGGGCATTCCACATTTCCTGTCTCAGATGTTTCTCGTTACATACAGAGTTGGGCGGCTGACTACATAGAGTTCACCGGCGGGGAAGGATTTTCGGACTTGCAGATTGATTTTGCCGCGAGCAATCCGGCTCACGAATTTGACGTTAGAGTCATTGAAATGAAGGGCGGCGCGCCTATCGCTGTAGAATCCATGCAGATCGAAGCCGGCGTCGGTCGTATCTCAATTCCGAAGTTTGGACATGCCGTTGATGCGGTAGTTCTTGCGCCAAGCTGGCAGCCGAAAGCGTCGGCTGATTTTGGCGGGGGCGTGTCTTATTCATATTCTGCCAGACTTGGGCAGGAGGTTAGTTTCGAGGCGGTAGTCCTGCCGAATGCCGTCCATGAGAGATACGTAGATATTGTAATCCAACTCGATGGGGATACTGACGCTGCCGTTCCCAGAATCACGATCACCAGATTGGGCAAAACGCTTGTGGATGAGCAAAGCATGGTTTCAATTTCTTCACCGGAGGCGGACTCAGATTCAAAAACTGCTTACGTCTATCAATTGTACGTCCCGCATGATTGGGAACTTTCGGAAATCAGGTGGGACGTATATTACCTCAGCCGATGGGTGGTTGGCGGCGATCTGGGGGCGATGTAAAATGAGCGGCGGATCAAAAATCACAAATGCCTTATATCTTTCGTCTTTCGTCCTTGCCATATCCTGCATGTTATACTCCGGGTGTGGATCTGACCCGGAAAGTGAGCAGGTCGCAATGTCTGTAGATTATTTGCAGAACGCTTGGGAGGAATATCACTCAGCGGATTACGGGGCGGCGATTCTGGCATTTGAGAGAGCGTTAGATGACGAAGACGCTTCGACTGCCGCTGACGCGTACAATGGTTTGGGGTGGGTCTATCTTGGATTTTCCCGAAGCCTCGGCATAAATCAGAAGAACATTGAGACTGCGTTGAGCAAATTTCAGCAAGCCAGCGCGCTTGATTCAACCAACGCCGACGCATGGGTGGGTCAGGCTGGATTGCTTCTGGCAAGAAGAGCCTCTCAGGATGACCTCCGGGACGCCCTGAAAGCTGTTGATAATGCTTTCAGTGGAAACGCTGAATACCTGTATCGCCATGACTATGACACCGAGGCTGATCTCCGCGCCTTAAAAGCCCAGTGTTACTATTATCTCGGTGAATGGGATAGCGCGTTAAACGAGGTCAACCGCGTGCTGGCTGTCGAGAAGGATAACAGGGTGGCATTGACGATGAAAGGACTGCTGTGAGACTCAGAGTGGATAAGGAAAGCGATGCTTTGTATTTCCAATTGGATGAGTCGTCTATTGTGGAGTCCGAGGAAGTACAACCTGGCGTCATTTTGGACTTTAACGCTGAGGGCAATGTAGTCGGAATCGAGATTCTTAATCTCAGTAAGCGCGTTGCTCCTGAGCGGCTGAATGTTCTTCAGTTTGAAACGGTGTAGGAAATAGATTGGCAGGTTGATCCAGCAGGGAGGAAGATTTCATGGCTTATTCCATCGAAGACTACAAATTTGACGTAGCGGAGTTTTTTCCCCGGTACATTTTCGACATGATAACGGACATCCGGGTGAAATCCAGAGAAATAGTAAAAGACGAAGCCCAATCCAGAAAGCGGAGGAAGAACATCGCTGGAAAAGACGGCAAGCTGACGATACTGGCGGCGGATCATCCCGCTCGCAGGATCGCTAAATCCGGCGACGAACCGCTGATCATGGGGGATCGCCTGTCTTATCTTGGAAGACTGCTCCGCGTGATAACCAGCCCTGAATTTGACGGCATCATGGGCACGCCGGACATCATTGAAGACCTTTTTATCGTCAACCATCTGGTGAAAGCGGACGGCGGACCCAGTTTTTTGGATGAGAAGGTTATGCTTGGCTGCATGAACAGGGGCGGCTTATCCGGCGTGGTTTTCGAGATGGATGACAGATTCACCGCCTTTACTGCTGAGAGCATAAAGGAACTGGGGTTGGACGGCTCCAAGATCATGCTCAGGTTGGAAGTGAATTCGTCCGAATCGGGCAAGACGATAATGTACTGCGCCAACGCCGTGAACGAATGTACAAAAGCCGGCGTCACCACATTTCTTGAGCCTCTGCCTGTAGAAAAGACCGATGATGGATATAAAATCTTGAAAAATGTTGAGGATATGGTTAAGATCGTAGGTGTCGCATCGGCGTTGGGCGGAACGTCCATGAACACATGGCTCAAAATTCCGTATTGTGACAACTATGAGGTCGTTGCTGGAGCTACATCGCTTCCGATGCTGATGCTGGGCGGTTCATCGAAGGGCAATCCCACTCCGACCATAACGGAGTTCGTCAACGGAATGAAGGCAGGCAACACTATCAGGGGCGCGCTGGTGGGAAGGAACGTCCATCATCCGGGCAAAGACGATCCCCGCGCTGCGGCTCTCGCCATAAACGGCGTTGTCCATCAGGGATTCTCGGTGGACGAGGCGGTAGATCACCTCATGGAGAGCAGAGGCAAAGACATGGATGATCTCACCAGATACATCCGTCCTGCGTAGTGGTCGGCGCGAAGGAGCGGTTCGACATGAATCCAGAGCGGATAAACATTACAGAGGAACAGATCGCTGATTTCTGTCAGAGAAACCAGATCACGAAGTTTGCGTTCTATGGATCGGTTCTGAGAGACGACTTCCGACCAGACAGCGACATAGACGTGCTGGTGGAGCTTGAGCCAAATCACACTATCGGTCTAATGAAGATGGCACAAATGGAGATCGAACTGTCAGAACTCATAGGTAGAAAGATTGATTTGCGTACTCCACAAGATTTGAGTAAGTATTTTCGCGACGAAGTTGTAGCAGGCGCCGAGGTACAATATGAAAGAGTCTGATATATTCCGTCTTCGACATATGCTTAATGCTACTCGCGAGGCTCTATTAGATGACAATTGGAGGTTTCGACTATGGATTCGGTCAAAGAGTCACTGCACAACACTATTGAACTGTTGAGCGATGAGGAAGCTCGCCAATTTCTAGAGTTTGCTCAACGTTTACAGAGGAAAAGCGATGTCTCGCTAACCTTGAGGCGGTTGGCTGACGATCCTGCTTTCAGGATTCCTTCAGAAGCATCTGGAGCTTTCCGCGTTGTTGAGCCTGTTCAAGGTAAGGGCATCCCAGCGTCCAGGCTTCTTGTGGAGGAACGCCGGTGATCTTCTACTATTTTGATGCCAGCGCGTGGGTCAAACGCTACTATCAGGAGGCTGGTACAGACTGGGTGCAAGATTTATTCGCTCATAATCAAATAATGGCTTGTGCATCATTGGGCATGATAGAAGTGATGGCGACTCTGGCGCGGAAGTGTAAGGCGCGAGAGATTGGCTCTCCCATCTTTGAGAAAAAGACTCAGGAACTGGAAGCGGACTGGGAGCACTTCATTCATGTGCAATTAACTGCTGAAGTTGTGGACATGGCGAAGACATCGGCAAAGGAACTGGCTTTGCGTGGGGCTGATGCAATTCATCTAGCGTCAGCTTTGCTTTTACAGAGACGTTTTGCAGCGGAAGATGACCGGTTGATTTTCGTTACCTCAGATCGCGAACTGAAGGAAGCCGCTCAAGTATCTGGCCTGATAGTAGTCGATCCAAATGAAAAAGAGGAGAGATATGAATGAGTAACGTGATGGCATCTTCTCGCTTTCAGGAGTTGATCGAAACAATCGAGGCTTTGCCGCTTGATGATCAGGAATCGCTGATAGAGATCATTCGCCAACGTTTTGATCCAGCGGCGGCGCACGGAGTTAGCGAAGGAGGTTGCAGAAGCGCGCAATGATTATAAGAGCGGCGTTGTTCGTCGAGGTACTGTGGCTGACGTTATGAAAGATTTGGCGGGAAAAGAACGATAAGAAACCAGGGGAGGCGTGACAGATGTCGGAATCTGTTGGGGCTATAATAAAGACAAATCATCCATATATTGTACGTACCCATGACATCTGTAATGGTAGTCCCACTTTGGCGGGAACTCGCACACGGGTTATTGACATTGTAATTGAATATACAATGTTAGGCAAATCGCCGGATGAGATCATTGATGCACATCCATATCTGAATCTGGCGAAGGTACATGACGCTTTGTCTTTCTATTACGAAAACAGAGCAAAATTGGATGCCGAAATCCAGAAGCGTATCCGGGATATAGAGGAACTGCGGCTGAAGTTTCAAAGCAAAGTATGGAAACCAGTTTGATAATCCCAGGAAAGATAAAGATATATACAAACGAAAGTGGATGACTGTGTTGAACAAGTGGATTTAACTTGATACGTGGTATCGGATATAGTATCTAGTATTGAACATGGAGGAGCAAGAAATGGCAAAATTGAAGGGCAATCTAGTCATAGGGCAATCTGGCGGTCCGACCGCCGTTATTAGCAGCAGTCTGGCTGGCGCTGTGCAGGAAGCCATGAAGCATGATGAGATAACTGGCGCGTATGGCATGGTACACGGCATTATGGGCGTGGTGAACGAGGATTTCATCGATCTTGGGAAGCAGGACGCGGCGACCATTGAAGGGTTGAGAAGGACTCCTTCGGCGGCTCTGGGGTCGTGCAGGTACAAGGTCGCTGAGGACGAGTACGAAAAGATACTGGGAGTCCTGCAAAAATACAATATTCGATATTTCTTCTACATTGGTGGCAACGATTCTCAGGACACCGCGAAAAAGATCAGCGCGCTGGCGAGGGACAAAAATTATGATCTACGGGCTATCGGCATCCCCAAAACGGTGGATAACGATCTGCTTATAACCGACCATTGCCCCGGTTACGGCAGTGTTGCGCGATGGCTTACTATCGCCACTCGCGACGCTGGTTTTGATACCGAAGCCATAGGCATCGTGGACAACGTCAAAGTTATCGAGACGATGGGGCGCAACACCGGCTGGATCACCGCCGCAACCGCTCTGGCGAAGGAGCGAGAGGACGACGCTCCGCATCTGGTCTATCTTCCTGAGAAAGCCTTTGACGAAGAAAAATTCTTGAAGGACGTTGACGCTGTTTACAGTAGGCTTGGATACTGCGTCGTCACCGTCTGCGAGGGTTTGGTGGACGAGAACGGCGAGTATATCACGGCATCATCCAGATCGCTGGACACGGATAAGTTCGGTCACAAGCAGTTGGGCGGCGTTGCTCAGTATCTCTGCGACGTGGTCGCCAACGGTCTTAAGATCAAAGCCAGATGGGACAAGCCGGGAACGATACAGCGGGTGTCAATGGTGTGCGCTTCTGAAGCAGACCTATCAGAGGCATACATGGCTGGTCAGATGGCTGTCAGACACGCCGTCGCGGGCAAAACTGACTACATGGTAACTCTGGTCAGAGAGCCGGGCGCTGAGTATAAATGCACCACCGGGCTGGTGGAACTGGAAAAGGTCGCGCTGGGCACAAAGCGCGTCCCTGACGAATTCATAAACGAAGCTGGCAACGGCGTGACTGACGCGTTTATCGAGTACGCCAGACCGCTTATCGGCGGACCGCTTCCAGAATATGCCAGATTGAAAAAGATTCCTGTGAAGGCGTAGTGCTTGACCTTATTAGTTTCTTGTTCCACAACTCCGTAGGAGTGTAATGTCTATAGAAAACGTCCATCAATATATCGATCAAGCCCCATAGGGGCGGCATGTTGGGAATTACACTTAATTCTTTCATTAGATCAAAAATGGAATATTGGGGATACACATTTCGCTCCTATGGAGCTTATTGGTTTGTTAGTATTGCGTTTTCTATAGACATATTACCCCTAACGGGGTTGAGTATCTCAGGTCGGTTATGTCTGTTTAATCTATTTCGCTTATGATCCGAAAGTATATCATTTGGGCTAAAATAAAATCCTTCTTCGTGTTTCCGTGCCTCTGTGGTTATCTTTCTTTGGCTTATTCTACCAGTTACGAAGTTCCTGAACAAATTGACTTTCTACTTGACGGCGGCTATGTGTTGTATTATAATGGGACGTTGATTCGGCTGTCGGCTTTTGCCGACAAAACAATGCTTTTATTATAGGAGGGTTAAGATGAAGAGGTTAATTTTATTGGTATTGGCGGTTTCCCTGATGAGTGCGATGGGTTCCGTCTGGGCGGCTGAGCCGCTGGTTCGCTACGTCTTCAACGAAGGAAGTGGAGACACAGTTTTTGATTCAGGCTCCGGCGCTCCTTTGAATCTCATTATGGCTGATCCGGGTAGTGTAAGCTGGATTTCGGGTGGTGGCATATCCCTCGACCAGATCACTATTTTGGACGCCGACGGTCCGCCAACAAAGATCATTGACGCTTGTATGGCTTCGAATGAGATTGCTATCGCTGTACGGGTCAAGCCTGCCAATGATACACAGGGCGGTCCCGCTCGCATGGTTACTCTCTCGTTTGATGGCGGTAACCGCAACGTTTCGTTCACGCAGGACGGAAATGGTTATCAGGTTCGATTGCGAACGACAACCGCAGGGAATAACGGAACAATACCGGCTCTTTCGGCTCCTGATACCATCGCTACCGATGTTATATCCGACGTTGTCTATACACGCGACGCAGCGGGGGAAGCCAAGCTTTATCTGAACGGAGACGAAGTTGCCGTTGAGACCGTTGGCGGAGATTTCTCCAACTGGGACGCCAGTTATAGCTTTGCGCTGGGCCACGAAATCGGACAGGAGGGCACTCGCTCCTGGCTGGGAGAGATATACTATGTAGCCATTTACGACCAGGTTCTAGCGCCGGGTGATGCGCTGGCGTCCGTAGAAGCTCAGGGGAAATTGGCTGTTTCCTGGGGGGCAATAAGAGCTTCGCGCTAGTTCGTTCCTATCAGTGTTACATTTTTGAAAAGAAGAAGTTTCTATTCCCCAAAATCCCTATTAACTAATAAGGGATTTTGGGGGATTTTATGAGTATGGCTGGTAACCTATTTTGTCGCTGGCGGATAGGCAAATAGTGAACTTGTAGTATTTTGCCTGCATACGTTTAGGCGGGAGTGTTCAGTTAAGGAGTTATTACGCTATGTCACCAGTTAACGCGCTCATGATAGGAACGGGGGAATACACCACCGGTTATGTGCATGAAAAAGCCAGCGTGTCGGACAAAAGCGCCGGCGTGGTCGCCCTCGCTCTGTTTGACCTGCGGCGGCTCGGTAAGGTAGAAAAAATCGCAATGACGGGCACTAACGGAAGCAAGTTCCCCGGTATTCGTCAGCACGTTAAACAGCAGATTGCAGATGTTTATCGCGATATGGATGTCAGTTTTGAGTCTTTTCCAGAGGACAGCGTTTCATCTGATCCGAAGGCATATCTGCGGGCGTTAGACGCCATGTCAGCAGGCGATTTTGTTACGATTTTCACTCCCGACGACACGCACTGTCGGATCGCGCTGGATGCCATTGAGCGGGGACTGCACGTTCTCGTCACGAAGCCGCCGGTCAAAACGCTAGATGACCATCGCTTATTGGTGGAGGCGTCCCGCGAAAAGAACGTGCTGGTTGCGGTAGAGGTTCACAAACGCTGGGATCCCATCTATGTGGACGCACGCGACCGCATCAGCAAACTGGGCGATTTCAGCTTTTTCAACTCCTACATGAGCCAGCCAAAGAAACAGTTGGACACCTTCAGACGTTGGGCGGGTAAGTCAAGCGACATCAGCTATTATCTGAACTCGCACCACGTAGATTTCCATGTATGGGCTGTTCAGGGGATGGCGCGTCCTGTGAGAGTTGTGGCGATGGCTTCTACGGGAGTCGCTCACAATGCTCCGTATGAGATTGGCACAGAGGACACCATAACGCTGACTGTCCAATGGGAAAACATCGAAAGCGGAAATCTGGGAACAGCGATTTACACAGCTTCGTGGGTTGCTCCCACCAGCGATGTCCACTCTCAGCAGAGGTTTTTCTACATGGGACAGAACGGGGAGATCATTATTGATCAGGCTCATAGGGGCTATTCTGTCGCCACAGACGCCAGCGGCTATGCCTCTGCGAATCCGCTTTTCATGAAGTACACTCCCGGCGCAGATGGTTATTTTGCGGGGCAGACAGGCTATGGTTATCGCAGTATTGAGGCATTTGTTGACGCCGTCCGTTCGATCAACGCGGGTACGGCAAAACCGGAGGATTACGAAGGGCGGTTGGCGACGATAGCCGCCACCCAAACAATGACAGCGATCCTGGAAGCGGGACGCCGAAGTTTGGATAATGGGGGACAGGCGTATAAGATCGAATATGATGGAGATGGACAGCCGGTATCTTTATCTGGTGGCTAGTTTGAGGGTGTCTATTTTCGTAGCAGCTCACCCATAATAATGAAAATATGAGACGTAGAACATGTCGCCGTACCTGTTCACAAACGGGCTAACAGCTTCGTTCTACGCGACCCGGATTTCTGACTTTCCGGTTATCCGGCTTTCTCTTTTTTCTGAGCATCATTCGTGCTATTCGTCAATTTGTGTCATTCGTGATTCATCTCTATTTTCGTAGCAGTTTCGCGATTAGGGGAAATTTTAATTTTTATTGGGGGGTTAAGATGAAAAAGTTGATGCTATTGATTTTGGTGGTTTCTCTGATAAATTCATTGAGCTTGGTTTGGGCGGCTGAACCCGATCTGGTGGTCGAATATACTTTCAAGACGGGAAGCGGCGACACCATCAAGGACGTCTCAGGTTTTGGCGAGCCGTTGAATCTCGTTGTGGAAGAGCCGGCTAATGCAAGTTGGATTCCGGGCGGCGGTTTGCTATTTAAAGATGTAAATCTGGCGAAAACAGAAGGTCCTGCAACGAAACTTATTGAAGCCTGCAAGGCAAGTAATGAGATCACTATTATAGCATGGATCAAACCGGACAATTTGGATTTGACAGGTCCGGCTCGTATGTTTACCCTTTCGCCTGACGCGTCTAACCGCAACTTCACGTTTGGACAGGCTACGACAGGCTACCAGATCCGCTTGCGTACAACGGTGACAGGAAATAACGGATACGAGCCTCCTCTTAGGGTGGATGATGTCGTTGACATTAACAAAATGTCCAAACTTGTCTACGCGCGCGACAAAGATGAAGGGGTCAAATTCTACATAGACGGAGAGGAAGTTGAGGGTGATGTTGATACTATCCCTGGGGAAATGACCAATTGGGACGACAGCTACCAGTTGGGAATTGGACACGAACTCAACCGTGAGGATGACCTGGGACGCATGTGGTTGGGGGAGTATCATTACCTGGCTATTTACAGCCGCGCTCTTACTCAGAATGAAATAAAGAACCTGGTGGGTGCGCCTGTAGAACTTCGGGGAAAGCTCGCCGTTACCTGGGCGGAGATGAAAGTCAGGTAATATCATAGCCGGCGATTGGTTGTTCCACAACCGGATAGTCGGGACATTCTTGTCCCGACTATGAAGCAATCAAAAATCGAAAATGCTATAATGCTATAAGGAGAGTTTCAATGGCAAATGTCGAAGAGATGGTATCGAAAATCTCACGAGAGCTAACCAGCGAGTTGTCGCTTTACAAGACTGATGTCAATTACAAGCTTCAGGATTTGCCGGACGAACAGGTGCGGGAGATAATGTCTCAGATTCTTGAGATACATCAGCGTTTCCTGGAATCTGTGATGGACAAGGTGCTTGGCTTGATAAAGGATATTTCGAGTTAGCGGATGTTTACTTTGATTCTCTCATTTTGAAGGAAGGAAACGTATATGTAAGTGATTTCCAATAACGTTTCTGGACTTATGAACCCGCTTCTGGAGAGATTGCTTCGCTTCGCTCGCAATGACAGGTTATGGGCATCATTTGTCATTGCGAGCGAAGCGAAGCAATCTCAGTAGTCGAACACCTTTTTTGGAAATTACTTATCCTATTGCCCCAATTTGATGTGTCAAGTTGGGGCAATACGGTTGAGGAAGCGCGAAGGATAGGAGAAGATATATGAGTACTCTCATAAACTGGGAAGGTCACCAGATCGAAATTGTCTGTCGTCTCTCAGGTAAGTATCTCCTCTTGGCTACGGAGAATATTGTGAAAGTTGATGGAAGTGAAGTCGCCCGTTCAGGTGGTTTCTCCTTTACTGACTTAGCGATAGGGAGCTTTCAGCACAATAATGATAGAGTGCAAATCGAGTTGAGTACAGGCGCTGCCGCATTTACCACGAAATATGTTTTGCGGGTTAATGGTATCATCATTAGCCAGGGCAGACTCGGTATTGAAAACATTGCTCTGGGTTGTTTGCTTGGTTTGATAGGCGGGGCATTGGGTTTTTATCTGGTTTATATGATGCTCAGGGTTTTATCTGGTAATTAGCATCAGCAAAAGGCTGTCTTGGAGAAGCGGGATTTAAGCTCGCAAGACAAAGAGGAAGGAGTGTACAATGCAAGAATCATTTTACAACTACATGAAAGTTGGTATAATTCACTTTATGGCGTATCCCACGACCATCAAGGGCGAGGGACCCATTGTTGAGACCATCACCAGGATCGCCGAGGATGACTTTTTCACAGCGATAGAGATAACGTGGATAAAAGACCCGGAGGTCAGGAAGCAGGCGAAGGATATACTCGTCGCCAGCGGTCTGGCGGTGGGTTATGGCGCGCAGCCGGCAGTTTTGATCACGCCGCTGAATCCTAACTCTCTTGACGAGGACGAGCGGAAGCAGGCTGTTGAGGTGCTCAAGGGGCAGGTGGATGAGGCGAATTTCATGGGCGCGGAGCGGATGGCGTTCCTGAGCGGAAAAGACCCCGGCGACGAACAGCGCGAGGTGGCTCTGGACGCTCTTATCAAGAGCACAAGGGAGCTTTGCGACTATGCCGCGACGAAGGACATGGGCATTACGCTGGAAGCGTTTGACAGGTCTATTGACAAAAAATGCCTCATAGGTCCTTCCGATCTGGCGGCGGACTATGCTGAAGCCGTGAATCGCAACAATTTCGGTCTCCTGGTTGATCTATCACATCTCCCGCTTCTGGGCGAGTTGTCTTATATGTGCGCTGAGGCGGTCAAAGATCAACTGGTTCATCTTCACGTGGGAAACTGCATCATGAGGGACGAGAATCACCCTGCGTATGGCGACGCCCATCCGAGGTTCGGGATCGAGGGCGGCGAAAACGGCGTTGAAGAACTCGCCGAATATCTGGCTGCGTTTATAGATGTTGGCTTCCTCGACGGCGAGCGTCAGCCGTTCATGAGTTTTGAGGTAAAGCCGCTGGAAGGCGAATCCAGCGAGGTCGTGATCGCTAACGCAAAGCGGACGCTGAAAGAAGCCTGGGCGCTTATATAAAAATGAAAAAAATTGCTGTTGTTGGCGGAGGCGGCTGGGGAACTGCGTTATCAACGTTGCTTGGAAGGGCGGTAGTTCAAGGAACGAAGCGCCTCGACGTGCATCTGTGGGTCATGGAAAAAGACCTCGCGCAGAAGATCACGCAGGGAAGGGTAAACACACAGTATTTGCCGGGAGTTGAAATCCCTGCGTCTGTTGAGGTCAGTTCTTCGCTTGGGGATGTGGTGGATGGCGCGGAACTGGTGATTACTGTGGTTCCCTCGCAGTATTTCAGGTCTGTCGCGCGGGAAATGTCGCCTTATCTGAATGATAGCGCGGTTGTTTGCAGCGCGGCTAAGGGCATTGAGACCGGCTCTTTCAAACGAATGAGCGAGATTCTGCGTGAGGAGACCCGCGTCCCGAAAAAGAGAATTGCTGTCATTTCTGGTCCGAGCCATGCTGAGGAAGTGGGAATTGGCAAAACTACGGCTGTGGTTGCCGCTTCCAGTTCCAGCGACGTGGCGGACTATATGCAGGAGATTCTCAGCGCGCAGACGTTCAGAGTTTACACGGCGAGAGACGTCAAGGGTGTTGAGTACGGCGGCGCGCTAAAGAATATCATCGCGATAGGCGCGGGCATTTGCGATGGGCTTCAGAAAATGCAGGGCGCGGGTAAGGCGACAAGCATTGGCGACAATGCAAAAGCCGCCCTGCTCACTCGCGGGATCGAAGAGATGGCGCGTCTTGGCGTCTTTTTTGGCTCAAGAAAGAGAACTTTCTATGGACTGTCCGGATGGGGTGATCTATTAGTCACCGCTTACAGCAAATTCGGCAGAAACCGGATGGTGGGCGAATGTCTTGCATCGGGAATGACCCTCGATGAGATAAAAAAGGAAAAACTGCGTGGAATGGTGCCGGAAGGCGTCGAAACGGCAAAGGCGGTACACGAGTTAAGCCGAAAAGCTGGCGTTGAAATGCCCATTACTGAGCAGATATATCTTGTTCTTTACGAACACAAGGATGTCGAAACGGCCATTTACGATCTGATGACGAGAAATTTGAAGCCAGAGCACGGATGATTGCTTAAATGAAATTTATCGTTCCCATCAAACAAGTTCCTGAGACTGGCAACGTCAGGATTGACGAAGAAAAGGGCACTATGGTCAGAGAGGGGGTTGAGAGCATTGTCAACCCCCTTGATTTATACGCCATAGAGGTCGCGCTCCAGTTGAAAGAAGCTCACGGCGGGGCGATCACAGTTATCTCCATGGGACCCATGAAGGCAGACAAAGCCATAAGAGAGGCTCTGTCAATGGGCTGTGATGACGGTGTTTTGCTATCGGATCGGGCTTTTGCTGGCTCTGATACGTGGGCGACTTCCTATGCTCTGTCCTGCGCCATCAGGAAACTGGGGCATTTCGACATGATCGTCACAGGCGTTCGCGCTACCGACGGCGACACGGGGCAGGTGGGACCGGGGATCGCCGCTTTTCTTGATCTTCCGCTTGCCACCTTTACCAGCGGGATCAAAGAGATCGCTGATGATGCAGTAACCGTCGAGCGGCTTCTTGAGGACGGCTATGAAACTCTGAGGCTTCCGATGCCGTGTCTTTTGACCGTCGTTAGGGAGATAAGCTATCCCAGACTCCCCACGCTGCGGGGCAAACAGCGATCAAGGGCGGTGGAAGTGCCAGTCTGGACGCCGGACGATCTGGACGCAGATAAAAGCCGATTGGGGCTTGATGGCTCTCCAGTCAAGGTGGTCAAGATTATGAGACCAAAGGTCGCGCGGAACGGCAAAATCGTGGACGTGGGGAAAGCAGGATTGAAGGATGCCGTGAGTGAACTTGTAGATTTTCTTGAAGAGAAGAATCTGGGAGCGCAATGGAAGGCGTAAAAGAACCGAAAAGCGGGGGGAAGCGACATGTCTGTAGTCGAATATCGCCTTGAGGATTTGGGTTTCGCCAGCCGTGCGGTGAGCTATGATAATAATTTTGCGGTCGTGGCTACTGCACAAGATGGAAAGGGAAGTTTTTTCCACATTTCTTACTACCGCACCGACGGCACAGCAGAACTTCTCGCCTACAACTGGCGAACGAAGGAACTGCGCCGTTACCAATCGGAGTCGCGTGGTCTTTACGGTCTCCTACGCGCTACTGATGGAGTCATTTATGCCGGCGGTATTAACGATGGTATACTCTACGCGCTACGTCCGGGTTCGAACAAGCTTGAGGGGCTGGGTAATATCGGCGAGCCGTATATATGGGATCTTACTGAGGCACCCGATGGCAGAATCTACGGTGGTTGTTTTCGGGCTTCAAAGCTTTTGGAATATGACCCCAGAACTAAGACTTGCAAAGACCTTGGGGCTATGAGTGAAGGACGAGCTTACTTGCGTTACCTGGCTGCTGCTCCTGATGGTAGGATCTGGTGCAGCGTGGGTCATCCAGCCCTACTTTTTGTTTACGATCCCAAGACAGGAGAGAAGAAGCAAGTATTGCCGTCAGAATTCCATTCCGATTCTTTCTGCGGTCCCATCACTATCAGAGCTGGATACGTCTATGTGCCTACTGGCATAGGAAAGGGCACCCATCCAACCATGCTAGTGTTTGAGGCTAAAACAGGAAACCTCCTGCGCAAGATACAGCGAGTAGGTAGTAGCATTCCTGGTGACCACACCAGGGGGCTATACCTCTATAGTGCAGACAAGGGCACACTTTACTTTTATGACGCTGAGGCAGATCGGCTGGAAAAGTTATTCGAAGACAAATATCTGGGTATGTGTAAATGGGTGGAAGCTGATCGCTATCTTCACGGCATTCTTGATCAGGATTATTACTGTTATGATTTGAGGGAGGAGAAGTTCCTGGCTCGTGTGCGTCTTACTCCGCCGGATGGAGCGGGTATGAGCATTTTTCCATTTTGCTCTGGA
>Ga0255402_1024_pt2 | contig 14581 bp, 17 predicted proteins | sample ANMaggSeSYBR01D4_FD_182125 | JGI IMG/M metagenome (GOLD analysis project Ga0255402, IMG submission 182125) | Sediment cell enrichment communities from methane seep in Santa Monica Basin, California, United Staets - ANME aggregate JGI... | ecosystem: Environmental > Aquatic > Marine > Cold seeps >...
AGCCTGTAAAGGCGCCTAAAACTGCGGCAATATCGTTATATTTCGTAGATTCTCAGACGCTGAAACTCGTTGCTGAGAAGCGAGTTATAGATCAAGTTGCTAACACCGTTGAACAAATAAAAGCGGCAGTTGCTGAACTGATCAAGGGACCCACAACTGCGTTAGTGGCAACGATCCCTGCGGCAACGAAAGTGCGCGAGGTTTTTCTCGACGAAAAGGGGTGCGCTTACGTGGATTTCTCCCGCGTCATATCGGACGAGCATCCCGGCGGCACTTCTGGCGAACTGGTGACGATTGCATCCATAGTGAATACACTGACGACGAATTTCCCAGAAGAGGTTCGGAAAGTTCAGATACTGATCGGCGGCAAAGAAGCCAGAACAATAGCGGGACACATAGATATATCAAGACCTATCTTTCCATTCGAGCTTGAGTAAAAAAATTGAAGCTTATTGTTGGGTTGGGTAATCCAAGCAAAAAAATACGAACTCACAAGACATAACGTGGGTTTTGAAATAATAGACCTGTTTTGTCGCGAAATACGCGCGGGAAAATCAAAGCGTCAGGATTTCTCTCTGGTGTCGGCGGGGCGGCTGGGAGCGGAGGAAGTGATACTGGTAAAGCCTCAAACCTTCATGAATTCCAGCGGTATGGCTGTTGCGTCTCTGGTATCAGAGTACAATATTCCGCTGGAGGATTTGTGCGTGATATATGACGATCTCAACCTCGATTTAGGCTTCTTGAGAATAAGACGAAAGGGTAGCGCCGGCGGACATAAGGGCGTGAAGTCCATTATAGACTCTCTGGAAAGCCAGGCATTTCTGAGATTACGCATTGGAATTGGTCAAACGCCGCCGCAAATGGAGGCGATAGACTACGTTTTATCCAAATTCTCAAATGAGGAGCGCGAAGAAATCGAGCGCATGGAATACGTGGCTGTGGACGCTCTGAAGACGATAATCCTCGACGGCACGGATTCAGCTATGAACAAATTCAATGTGCGCCAGAGCGAAGAGGCTATGGACTTATAGCTGATCACTCATCATGCTTCAACTGGAGATAGGCAATAAACTCATATTGCGGAAAAAACATGCCTGCGGAGGCGTGGAGTGGGAAGTATGGCGGCTGGGAATGGACATCGGGATTAAATGCCTCAAGTGCGGCAGAAAACTGAAGATTGTTCGCTCCAAACTCGAAAAAGATGTGAAGAAGATCGTAATTAATTAATTATACAGATGATGCACTTCAAGACTTGTGAACACAGGGTTTATAGATGTAGTTTAGATACACATGTAAGTGGTAAGGGGGAATAATCATGCAGCGAAGGATTATAATACTACCGGCGATTCTAATTGCGTTTATCCTGTGTGTATATTGTATAGTAAATGCCGCCTTTGACATTCCTAAGGAGGACTTCACGGGCCAACCCACGTATAAAGTTATCAAAATAATAGACGGCAACACTGTGGAACTCCTGATGAACGGTAAGGGAACTAAAGTCAAGCTAATAGGAGTAAACACACCTCAGCCTCTGCCCCATCGTAGGGAGGCAACTCGGTTCTTCACCGATCTCCTCAAGGGCGAGGAAGTCTATATGGAACAGGAATCTGGAAGCACCACAGACGAGGTCATGGCATATCTGTATCGTGCACCTGATGGTCTGTTTGTGAATCTGGAGATTATCCGTCAGGGATATGGCAGCGCTCACACAGCATCCACATTCCAGCATAGCGAATTATTCGATCATTACAAGGAGCAGGCGGAGAAACTGGAGAAGGGATTGTGGGCACCGGAGGCACGGATTGTCTACATCACCAAGAAAGGCCTGAAATACCACAGAGAAGGCTGTCCACACTTAAAGTTCAGAGAGATTTATCAAGTAACAGTGCGGGCGGCGAAGAACTGCTGCAAGGATCCGTGCGGGTCATGTGTGCCGCCGCAGTAAGTTCGGATAGGTTTCGGGAGGTGGAAGAGACTATGAGTGATGAACCATTGATAAACTATGACTCAGAATCAGATATACTTTATATTGTTACTAAAACGGGTAAAGAGGAAGGATTTGTTGAAATTGCCCCTGGTATTAATATAGAACTCGATGAAAAGGGTGAAGTCATTGGAATCGAGATTCTTGACGCCTCGGAGTTTCTGAAACCCGTTGCCAAACTTCTATACGAAAACATGCAAATGGTTTAGATAGTTAGATTATCAGAAGGGAAGAAGACTCGCAATGGAACTGGGTGTCGTTGGATTACCGAATGTTGGGAAAACAACACTGTTTAACGCTCTGACAATGGCTGGCGCGGAGGTGGCGAACTATCCCTTTTGCACTATTGACAGGAATATAGGGGTGGTAGAGGTGCCTGACGAGCGGCTGTGGAAGTTGAGTGACCTGTTATCGTCTTCAAAAACGACTCCCACAGCGATAGAATTCGTTGACATAGCAGGGTTGGTAAAGGGCGCGAGCCGGGGCGAGGGACTGGGAAACGAGTTTCTGGGTTACGTTCGGGATGTGGACGCTATAGTCCACGTTGTGCGGTGTTTTGAGGACGAGAACGTATCCCACGTATCGGCGTATGTAGATCCGGTTGTAGATATAGATGTGGTAAACGCGGAGTTGATCGCGGCGGATCTTAAGACTGTGGAGAAACGGCTGGAGAAAAACTCCCGGGCAGCCAGAACCGGCGACAAAAGCATCGTGTCGGAGGTCGTCTTTCTGGAAAAGCTCGTGGAACTCCTGAAAGCGGGAACGCCTGCGCGGGAATTGGAACTGCTGGAAACCGAAGTGAAGATGATGGGGGAGTACCAACTTCTCACCCACAAAAAAATGATGTACGCAGCGAACGTGGGCGAGGACGACATTGGAAATGACAGTCCTCATCTGAAAGCGGCAAAGGAAGTCGCACAGGAACAAAAAACCGAACTGATCGTCATTTGCGCCAAACTGGAAGCAGAACTGGCAGAACTGGAACCCGAAGAGCGCGAGTCGTTTCTGACTGAAATGGGACTGGAGAGGTCAGGGGTGGAGCAGTTAATTACCGCTTCCTACAGTCTGTTGAATCTGATAACATTCTTCACCGCAAACGAAAACGAATTGAGAGCGCGGACGATCCCGAAAGGCGTTTTCGCGCCGCAAGCCGCCGGGAAGGTTCATTCGGATATGGAAAGCGGCTTTATAAGGGCGGAAGTTATACACTACGAAGACCTGGCGAGCATTGGTTCCATAAAGGAAGCCAGAGATCAGGGATTGATGCACCTCGAAGGCAAAGAATACGTGGTCAAAGACGGCGATATGATGTATTTCCGATTTCAGGTATAACTATAGTTTCGCAGTTTTCTGTAAATGCTTATTTCATGCGGGTTTGCGGAGATCAGAAATAGAGCAAAATATTCTTTGATTTTGGAGGTTTTAACATGGAGGTTTTTGTCAAGGGCGATCACAAGGTGATCTGGGGCGATGCTATAGAAGCTCTAAGAGACTGTGTGCATGATGGCAGTATTGACCTGATATTTGTGGATCCGCCATACAATATTGGCAAAGTTTTTAACGGCAAAAAGAATAATTGGAAAACAGATGAAGCATATTTGGAATGGTGTTACGAGTGGATTGATCTTTGTATCGCAAAGCTTAAGGATAGCGGTAGTCTATACATTATGGCAGCCACTCAGAGTATGCCATATATTGATTTATATGCAAGGCAAAGGATGACCATTCTTTCTAGAATCATTTGGCATTATGATAGTTCTGGAGTCCAGGCCAAGAAACATTTCGGTTCTTTATATGAACCTATACTATTTATGGTGAAAGATAAGCGGAACTATACGTTTAACACTGACGACATAATGGTAGAGGCAAAGACAGGAGCAAAACGCAAATTAATTGATTATAGAAAGCCTATCCCGACAATATATAATCCCAAGAAGGTTCCGGGAAATGTTTGGTATATACCAAGAGTCAGATATAGAATGCCAGAATATGAAAAGCATCCAACACAGAAACCAGAACTTTTGCTGGAAAGAATAATAAAAGCAAGTAGTGACAAGGGAGATATTATTCTTGATCTCTTTGCAGGTACATTTACAACTTGCGCTGTTGCCAAGAGACTAGGTAGAAAATCAATTGGTGTAGATATAGAAGAAGAGTATGTCAAAATAGGATTAAGAAGATTAGGCGTTTTGGCAGAATATAAAGGTCAGGAACTGCGAAGAGAGGCAAGAACGTTTGAGATAAAGAACCAACCGCATAGACAGTTGAAATTGAGGATTGAGTAAATGGAACATTTATTTACGAGAATAATAAAGCGGGTGTTGATAGATGAATTTGGGGATAAAGCTGATTCTATTTATTCATCTTGCCCTATTTTGCAGTATATAAACATAAAAACTAGATCTGCTAGCAGAGGCTCCAAAGCGCGGGGAAGCTTTGGCAATTTATATGCAATCTATGTTTTGGTTGAAAATTATATAGAAGAGGGTTTTCATAAAAACAAAGGATATAGAGATTATGAAGGAGCCAAATTCTCAGATCTTTTTCAAAGACAAAGAGAGTTGCCATTCGGACAGAAATTGCAGAATCATGCCCTGAACCATAAATTAAATCAGGAGTTTAGGAAGCATTTCTTTGCATTAGGCTATGTGCCTATTATTAGGGATGCAGAAACAAATAGGTATTGGTTCAACGAACATTTGTTGATTTGTGATATAGATGGACAAGAACATAACATAGCGACAAGTATAATTAGAATAATTGATGAATATGCTGAGGCAAAGCAAGATGCGTTTGAAACATTTATAACAGCTTGTGAACGGATAAAAAATCTGCAAGAAACAGAGCAGGATGAGGCTACAGATTTTGTGGTTGGGCTTTTAGCACCAAATATGGACGCCAGGCTGTTTGAGATTGTCAGCTACTGCATATTGAAATATTACTACCATAATCAGACTGTGTTCTTTGGCTTTGAGCTTGATAGCATCGAGGAAGGGAATCTAAGGCTGTATAAAACAGGCCGAACTAATGCAAATGATGGTGGAATTGATTTCGTGATGAAACCCCTTGGACGATTTTTTCAGGTAACTGAAACAACGGACGTTAGGAAGTATTTCTTGGACATTGATAAGATTGAACGGTATCCAATAACTTTTGTAATCAAATCAGATGCAGATACTGAGGATTTAGAAGCTAGGATCAGAAAAAAGGCAAATGAACAATATCCTGTAACTACGATTGTGCAAAAATATATGGACTGTATTGAGGAATTGATAAGTCTTCCAATCTTGATACAGCGCTTTAGAGAATGTGTGGAAGAGGGTTATTTGTCCAACATCTTGAACGAGATTATTAGGCAGAGCAAGGTAGAATTCAACTATGAGCTATAGTTTCGTACTTTTTGCTCAGATTGGCATATGCCACAGGAAAAAATGCCCATTTCATGCGGGTTAACGGAGATCAGACCCGATTTTGTCCGATCTTGCAAACCCGCATGAAATAAGCGTTTACAGAAAACTGCGAAACTATAGGTATAAGGTAGTGGATAATTCAGAAATGCTGGACGAATATGATTTCAGCAAGGGCATACGGGGTAAGTATGCCCAACGTTATACCGCTGGGAGTAATGTGGTCGTGATTTCTCCAGACGTGGCAGAGGTTTTCCCTGATTCTGAGTCGGCCAATGAAGCTTTGCGTGTGCTTATCAAAGTGGCTAAACGGACAAAGAAAACCTCATTATAAAGAATGAAGGCGAGCATTTTCAGGAGTGGATATTTATGGAAGAGATCAGGGACAACAACACCGAACAAGAAAAACCAGGTGAAGAGAAAAACGAGGAGACTACAACGAAAGTCGAAGAAGATACAGAAACACTTGCTGAGGAGACTGAGATAACGGCAGAACAAGAGATACTCAAGATACAACAGGAATTGGAACAGGCAAGAAGAGAGAGTGAAGCCGCCGCTGATATGATGCTTCGTTTGGCGGCTGAAATGGAGAACTATAAGAAACGTGTGGCAAAGGAACGAAAAGCCCTGATTAAATATGCGTATCAGGGAGTAGTACAAGAATTACTTCCAATACTGGATAATTTCGAGCGAGCTATCGAATCCGCAAGCAATTCGAAAGATTTTGACTCGCTTCTTGAAGGCGTAGAGATGATATTCAAGCAAATGTATGATGCTCTGGAAAGAAAGGGCGTTAGCAAAATTGACGCCGTCGGCGAAATCTTTGATCCCAATATTCATGAAGCTGTAGTGCAGACAACTTCCGATGAGCATCCCGAAAATACTGTCGTCGCAGAACTTCAGAAGGGATATATGCTGCACGATAGAGTTGTCAGACCGTCTATGGTAGCCGTATCCAGGGGAACTGGGGAGGAATAGATATATGTCAAGAGTAATAGGAATAGACCTGGGAACGACGAACTCATGCGTTGCTGTTATGGAAGGCGGAAACTCAGAGGTTATCGCCAACGCTGAGGGAGTGCGCACAACGCCTTCGGTTGTGGCGTTTACCAAAGAGGGTGAAAGACTCGTCGGGCAGGTCGCCAAGAGACAGGCTGTGACCAATCCTGAAAACACCGTTTTCTCAATCAAGAGATTCATTGGGAGAAAGTATGCTGAAGTCGGCGAAGAGATAAAGAAAGTGCCCTATCAGGTCGCACAGGGACAGAACGCCAACGCTGTGGTGAAAGCGGGCGAAGCAGAACACATGCCGCAGCAAATATCCGCTATGGTGCTTCAGAAGATGAAAGAAACTGCTGAGGCATACCTGGGCGAGAAGGTAACGCAGGCAGTCATCACCGTTCCCGCGTACTTCAACGACAGTCAGAGACAAGCCACGCAAGACGCGGGCAAGATCGCTGGATTGGAAGTGCTGAGGATCATCAATGAGCCGACAGCCGCATCGCTGGCTTATGGTCTGAGCAAGGATAAGAAGGACGAAAAAATAGCAGTATATGATCTCGGCGGCGGCACGTTCGACATATCCATACTGGAACTTGGTGAAGGCGTCTTTGAGGTGAAAGCCACCAACGGCGATACGCATCTTGGCGGCGACGACTTCGATCAGAAGGTGATAGATTATCTTGCGGACGAGTTCAAGAAGGAATACGGCATAGACCTTCGCGCGGACAATATGGCACTTCAGCGGTTGAAGGAGGGCGCGGAGAAAGCCAAGTGCGAGCTTTCCACGACCATGCAGACGGACGTGAATCTTCCGTTCATCACCGCGGACGCCAGCGGACCGAAGCATCTGAATATCACGATCACCCGGAGCAAGCTTGAGCAGTTGGTAGATGACCTGGTACAGCGGACGGTGGGTCCATGTCGTCAGGCATTGAAAGATGCGGGATTGTCGTCAGGCGACGTAGATGAGGTGATTCTGGTAGGCGGACAGACCCGTATGCCGAAGGTGCAGGAAGTGGTTAAGGAGTTGTTTGGCAAGGAGCCTCACAAGGGAGTGAATCCCGATGAGGTGGTAGCCATCGGCGCGGCTATTCAGGGGGGCATCCTTTCGGGCGACGAGGGAGTCAAGGACGTTCTTCTTCTTGACGTAACGCCGCTGTCATTAGGGATAGAGACGCTTGGCGGCATAGCCACAAAGCTGATTGAGCGTAATGCCACAATACCCACCAGCAATACCCAGATATTTTCAACAGCGTCGGACAATCAATCGGCGGTGACGATACACGTCCTCCAGGGCGAGCGGGACATGGCTGTTTACAACAGAACGCTTGGACGCTTTGATCTGGTGGGAATTCCGCCCGCGCAAAGGGGCATACCTCAGATCGAGGTCACATTCGACATTGACGCCAACGGGATCCTGAGCGTGTCGGCAAAAGATACGGGAACCAGCAAGCAGGAGAGCATCAGGATCGAGGCATCGGAAAAATTGAGCGACGCCGAAGTTGATCAGATGGTCAAAGACGCTGAGGAGCACGCCGTCGAAGACGAGAAAAAGCGCGAAGAGGTCAACGTTCACAATCAGGCGGATTCAGTGATCTATTCTGCGGAAAAATCGCTCAAGGAGTACGGCGATAAGATAAGCGAAGATGATAGGAAAAACATCGAGGAAGCTTTAGAGAACGTAAAACAGGCGTTAGCTGGAAGTGACCTTGAAGCCGTGCAGTCAGCCATTGAATCGCTTACTCAGGCATCGCACAAACTGGCAGAAGCAATGTATGCCCAGGAAACGGCGCAACAGCAAGCCGACCAACAAGGCGCGGAAGAGGAACAAGCGGAGACTTCTCCTGAAACGGAAGAATCGGTTGACAAAGAGGATGTAACCGACGCTGATTACAAAGTGGTTGATGAGGAACCTGAAGCTGATGAGAAACCTGAAAAAGATTCATAAACCCATAGACCGAGGTATATCAAGTGGCAAAGCGGGATGCTTACGAAGTATTAGGAATTAGCAAGGACGCTGATGATCAGGAAATAAAGCAGGCATACTATCGGCTTGCCAAAGAGCATCATCCTGACAAGAACCCTGGCGACAGAGAAGAAGCTACCGAGCGATTCAAAGAAATACAGGCGGCTTACGAAGCTCTTAAAGACCCGCAGTCGCGAGCCAGATACAACCAGTTTGGCTGGGAGGAGATGAATGGCACAGGCGGCTTTGGCGCAAATGCGGGATTTGGATTTGGGTCTTTTGAGGACATCGTAGAGGAGATATTCAATAGCGGCAACATATTTGGTGATCTTTTCGGCGGCAGAACGCGCAGGCGAGCCGGACCCAGGCGGGGCAATGATCTCCGGCATGACATCGAGATCACTCTTGAAGAAGCCGTGAACGGAAAAGAAGTCTCCATCGAGGTGCCGACGCTGCAAACGTGCTCCGCTTGCCGGGGAAGCGGAGCGAAGGACGGTTCGTCGCCGCAGATATGCCCTCAATGCGACGGAAGGGGACAAATACAGCAGCGGAGCGGCTTTTTCGTTACAAGTCGCACCTGCCCCAGATGCAACGGCGAGGGCGCGATAATCTCCGAACCTTGCGACTCATGTAATGGACAGGGGCGCGTGCCGCATACGTCGAAACTCGTGGTTCACATTCCGCTGGGGGCGAGCGATGGGCTTATACTAAGATCCGTAGGGGCGGGAGAAGCTGGCATAAAAGGGGGACCGCCGGGCGATCTACACATAGTTGTTCATGTTAGAGAGCATCCCATATTCCAAAGGCGCGGCGACGATCTTGTCTGTGAAACTACTGTCGCTTTTACTCAAGCCGCGCTGGGAACAAAGATTGAAGTGCCCATAATCGGCGGCAAAGCTGAACTGATTATACCGCCAGGAACGCAGAGCGGAAAAGTGTTCGCCATGCGCGGCAGAGGAGTTCCACATCATCGCGGGCGCGGAACCGGCGATCAGTTTGTCAGAGTGATAGTGGAAACGCCTATGGAACTAACGCCTGATCAAGAAGACCTCATTCGTAAGCTTGCTGAAGCTAGAGGCGAGAATATCTCCCTACTAGACAAGGGCTTCTTCGGAAAGGTCAAAGACGCTTTTACCTAGAGTCTGTAAAAGAATAACTTTCCATTCCTCTGAATATATGGTTGGCTGTAGTCCAAGATTCTATCTTGGCTGACCATCAAAAGCCAACTTAGAAAGTTGGTGCTCAGAATCTGGATATGAGCGATAACAACGAACATCAAGGCATGACGCTGAAAGCGTTTCTCATAGCCCTTATACTAATACCAATCAATTGCTTCTGGATCATCCAGCTTGAGATAGTTCGATATACCCATCCCACCATGGTCGCGCCTCTGGCGAATGCGATATTCAGCGTGCTGGTTTTGATAGCCCTGAATTGGCTTCTGAAAAGATTCAAGTTTCTCTCCCTATCATCGGCGGAATTACTGAGCATCTATGTGCTTTTGAGCGTTGGCTTGTCGCTGTGTTCGCATGATATTCTTGAGGTACTCGTATCCTCGATGGGTCATGCTTTCTGGTTCGCAACGCCTGAAAACGAATGGCAAGACCTCTTCTGCTCTCATATTCCCGGATGGCTTACAGTCGCAGATAAAGGGGTCTTGACGGGCTATTACGAAGGCGACTCCTCTTTATATACAATCGAAAACCTGCGAGCATGGATCGCTCCGATGGCGTGGTGGACTTTGTTCGTAGCCTGTCTCGTTTTCGTGATGCTCTGCATAAATGTGATTCTGAGAAAACAATGGGTTGAGCAGGAAAGACTCGCCTATCCAATAGTTCAACTGCCGCTGCGAATGGCTGAGAAAAAACGCCGCTTTTTCACAAATCGCTTGATGTGGATCGGTTTTGGGGTAGCCGCTCTCATTGACATAATCAATGGGTTGAGTTTCATCTATCCAACAATTCCCGCCATCCCCGTAAAACGCCAGACAATCAGCCATCTATTCACTGAGAAACCGTGGAGCATGATGGGAGGCGTTCGTATAGCCTTCTATCCTTTCGCGGTTGGGGTCGGATTCATGATTCCTGTTGACCTTTTACTTTCAGTATGGGTGTTCTACTGGGTTTACAAGGCGGAACTTATGATAGGCGGAATAGCCGGATGGTCAAGCGTTCCCGGCTATCCGTGGATTCACAAACAGGGGTTCGGCGTTTACGTTGCCCTGTGTATATTTGCCTTGTGGGTAGGTCGCCACCACTTTAAAAGGGTGTTCAGGAATGTGTTTGGCATGAAAAGCGATTTGGACGATAGCAAAGAGCCGGTCAGCTACAGGACGGCTGTTCTTGGCATAGTATTCGGGCTGGCTTTTTTGTTCATATTCTCCAGACAAATGGGGATGACGTATGCCATAATACCGCTTTTCTTTCTCATATACTTTGTTCTTGCCATCATGATAACCAGAATACGCGCGGAACTCGGATTTCTGGTTCACTGGCTTCATACTGACTCTCCGCACTATACGCTTGTGTCATTTTTCGGGACAAGAAGGCTGGGCGCGTCGAATCTTACAAGTTTCACCATGTTCAGGTTCTTCAACAGGGGTTATAGAAGCCATCCAATGCCTCATCAACTCGAAGGGTTCAAATTGGCTTCTCACTCAGGAATAGACCTGAAAAGAATGTTTGTAGGGATCATGGCTGCCACAGTGGTTGCAACAGTAGCGACTTTCTGGCTGATGCTGGATCTGTTCTATAGACACGGAGCCGATTCGGGATATTTCGACGTATGGGCTACAGGATTGGGCAGGGAAGCCTTTAATCAGCTTCAGAATTGGCTCAATTACCCAACTGGAACCAATGTGCCAGACCTGTTAGCCATGTTTGGCGGCGCTGTTTTCGCGTTGGCGATAATGTCAATCAGAACCAGATTTCTCTGGTGGGCTTTGCATCCGTTGCCTTACGCCATGGCTGGAAGCTGGGGGATGCTCAACCTGTGGTGCCCGCTTTTCGTCGCTTTTCTGGCGAAATGGACGCTTTTGCGGATGGGTGGGTTGAAATCATATAGAAAGGCGGTTCCATTTTTCCTGGGATTGGCTCTCGGAGACTATGCCGTTGGAAGTATCCTGACCATACTCAGCATTATACTTGATAGGCCAATGTATCAGTTTTGGCCATAAGCAAGTTTAAGAAAAGATCATAAGGTTTGTAGTAAGGCGATTCATCGCCGTCTGTGGTGAACGACATGGGACGTGCAATGAATTGCACTACTACAAACTATCATTGGCAAAATTGCAAAATCTTAATACGCGAGTGTTTCCTATTTCCTTGAACGTTGCGCGTATGTTATAATTGCCCTATCGTATTAGAAAAACGACTTTTTCAGTTAGCGCACGTTTTTGCTGTCATTGCTGGGTTCAGGGACTAAGTGAAAAACTCGTATTAGAGAAACCGTAAACTCAAATTGGAGGTACTTATGAAACCCGTAAAGCTAGGTATAATAGGTTGTGGTGTAATTAGTAACGGCGACCATCTGCCAACCGCGACGAAATCGCCTCTGGTGGAATTGGTTGCAGTGTCAGATATGATCGAGGAACGCCTGAAAACTGTGGCGGAGAAATATAATGTTCCGACAACCTACAAGAGCGGCAGTGAACTGCTAGATGATGATAATGTCGAAGCCGTAGTACTGGCGCTGCCTACGGGGGTTCGGACTCCACTTGCGCTTGAAGCTCTGGAGAAGGGTAAACACGTGTTATTGGAAAAGCCCGTAGCGCGTAATGTGGGCGAGGTCGAAAAAATGGTCGCTCTGCGCGGTGATCGCGTTGTGGCAGTTTGCTCTCCCCGATTTTCTTTTAAAGCAGACGCAGCGGCGGCGGCTAAGTGTGTTGCTTCAGGCGTCCTGGGTAAAATCCGCGTGGTGCGGTTTAGAGCCATTCTCGGAGTATCAGGACAACCGAGGGAAGGTCTGCCGCCCTGGCGTCAGAGCATGGAGATGAACGGCGGCGGAATCCTCGTAAATTGGAGTTGCTACGATCTGGATTATCTAATGTCCATCACTGATTGGCAGTTGCGCCCGCGCCTTGTTACGGCTAAATGGTGGCAAGTTGATCCAAAGCTATCCGCTTATGTCGCGCCTGGATCAGACGCCGATGCTCACTATATGGCATTTATTGTATGTGATGATGGTATCGTCCTGAACATGGAACGCGCTGAAATGGCATCTACTATTACTGATCAGGCATGGGAGATCATTGGTTCGGAAGCCACGCTGAGATTGCCCATGTGCCCCCAGAAAGGCAAGCCCAATGCAGTCATTCTGGATCGCGCTGACCCGAACAAGGGCATTATTTCGGAAACCATCTGGGAGGAAGGACAGGGCGAACCGAGCGGAAACGTCCTGGAGGATTTCGTTCTAGCGATCCGCGAGGGACACGAACCGAAAACAAATCTGGAGCGAGGGCTTTTGATGCAGAAAATCACTGACGCCATCTATGCCTCTTCAGCGAAGGGCGAGGCTGTTACGATTAACTGATCCAGGTATAAAATTTTCGTCCGATGAAATAGAACACGGATGACGCGGATACTGCGGATCGGCGCGGATAATACCTCGATAGAAAAAAATCAGCGGAAATCCGCCCAATCCGCGTCATCCGCGTTCTATTCTTTCTGACTACGGACGAAAAGTTTATGCTTGGTGGGAGGTTATTTTGGTTGACAGGTGTTATATAGGATGGTATAATTTTGATGCTGTTGGTGGTATTCGGTATTCTATGAAAAATAATATAATAGGTGGGTATCATGCCGTATTTTGTGGTAAATGAAGATGGCAAGACCGAAGAGATTCCTGTTAAAACGAGGCGGAGCCATGATTGTAAAACGTATTATGCACAAGGCGCCCAGGGCGGCATTAACTGATGCTCGCCGAGAGATATTCGGCATACCTGTTATAATCGAAAAAGCCGAAGACCAGTTTGTCATAATGGATGACGAAATCGCCATGTATGGCGTTGGCGATACCATTGAAATTGCCATGGAAGATTACAGAAATGTTGTCAAAGAGTATTTTCAGATGCTGAATTCCAAGCAAGGCAAGCTTGGTCCTCATTTGGAAAAGCATTGGCGTTATCTATGTACAAAGCGGCTTGTTTCGGGAGAAGTGGATGAATATAAAGTTCCGTGACATGCGGAGAACCCTCACCGGAAAATTGGGATTCACTAAAACCGAACGCAAGCAGCACGAATGGTACGAGCTGCTAGATAATTCAGGCAGGTCGATTGTAACAACCCTCCTCTCGCGCCAAGCCCGTGGGCGTAATATATACCAGCCACTCCTTGGCAAGATTGCGAAGCAACTACACCTAAATAACGCGCAGCTAAAATCTGCGGTGGAGTGTCCGCTTACACGTGAAGAATATTACGCAATTCTTAGAGCGGAAGGGCTTGCTGACATGGATCTTCAATAGCTACCCTCTCCCTGATATCGGAGTATCAGACCTTACTATCAAATATGGAACTTGCACTGTCCACCGATCATCTCTTACCGCTCTATAATCTATGCTAATGCTTAACCAGAACTCAGTCCTCGCGATAAGATTGATAATGTAAACCCGATTTTAAAGGTTTCATTGGGAATTGTCTATTTGCATACCAAAGAGATGAGAAATAATAACATTGATCCATATAAGATGCTGCGTGAACATAACCTCGGCACTATCCATGACATAACCGAAGCTGGCGGCACGGCTAGAAGGACGTGGAAAATAGCCGCGTCCAGCGGAGACTATTTTCTGAGATTGCGCGGGGTCAGGACATCCACGGTGGAGAAGCCGCTGCTCTGGCTTGACATGAATTGGATGCGTCTGAAAGACCAGATACGCTGAATAGGAGTTTACGGATGAGTGAATACCAATATTACGAATTCCTTGCCGTTGATCGTCCTTTAACTACCACAGAGATTAAGAGACTTCGCAGGCTATCAACACGCGCCGAGATTACGGCTACGCGGTTCACTAATACGTACAACTGGGGCGATTTTCGGGGATCACCTCCGAACATGATGGAGAAATACTTCGACGCCCATGTGTACGTGGCTAATTGGGGATCATATCATCTGATGTTACGGTTTCCACGTGGCACGATAGACGAGAATTTGCTCTCCGATTACTGTATTGACGATCCCTTCTCGTTCTGGACGACCGATGAGCATATTATCATTGCATGGTAT
>Ga0255402_1062_pt1 | contig 14532 bp, 10 predicted proteins | sample ANMaggSeSYBR01D4_FD_182125 | JGI IMG/M metagenome (GOLD analysis project Ga0255402, IMG submission 182125) | Sediment cell enrichment communities from methane seep in Santa Monica Basin, California, United Staets - ANME aggregate JGI... | ecosystem: Environmental > Aquatic > Marine > Cold seeps >...
GCGGGTAGGCGACAGATTTCCAGCCTATTGCAGCGGCGATGGGGAAAATTGGCTGACGTGCGGCGCGGTGAACTTCCCAGTTGAAGACCCGATTCAGGTCGGTATTCATGCTATAGGCGGTGTTGTTTTTCTAGGAGGAGACATGGATACTGCCACGCGGTTTGACTACTTCCGAGTGCTGAGGAGAGAACCATGAATTGCCCAAAATGCGGATATGACAACAGAGAAGGAGTTAAATTCTGTGAGGGATGCGGTGAGCGGATGCCATCCATCTGCCCCAAATGCGGTTCCGACGTGAGAACTGGCGCCAGATTCTGTGGCGAGTGTGGAGCAAAGCTTATAGAGGAAGCGTCCAGTCTAACCGAAACCGCCGCTCCGACTCTGGAAGACATGCATACTCAGTTGCAAAGCCTTATTCCTGACGAACTGGCGCAGAAGTATATGGCGGCGGAACAGCAAGCCACTGGCGAAAACCGTCCCATCACTGCTCTGTTCGCTGATATATCGGGCTTCACGCCATTATCCAACACCCAGTCATCGGAAACCATGTTCCAATTGGTGCAGGATTCCTTCAAGCGGCTGGTGGGCGTCGTTGCCAGATACGAAGGAAGTATCAGCGGATTCAGGGGTGATGGCTTGCTGGCATTATTCGGCGCGCCTATCCTGCATGAGAATGACGCCGAACGTGCGATACTTGCCGCCATCAATATGCACGATGCCATGCAGGAACAGGGATTGCAGGTATCCATCGGCGTCAACACAGCCATGATGACTGTGGGCGAGATACAGACGCAATTGCATAAGGAATACACAGCTTATGGAACGGACATCAACCTCGCCAAACGATTACAGGAAGCGGCGGATCCTGGACAGATACTTGCAGGCACAGGCACTCATCGTCTGACACGGCGGATATTCGATTTCGAGGCGGTTCATGAATTGAGCGTGAAGGGATTTCAGGAATCAGTTACAGCATACATTGTCCAGCAGGTGAAGGAGCATCCAGAGAAGCTGAGGGGTATCGAAGGCTTGCGCGCCCGGATGATCGGCAGGGAGCACGAGTTTGCCGATCTGAAAGACGCCGCAGACGCATGGCTTGGCGGTCAGGGGCAGATCGTGTCTATCATTGGTGAGGCAGGTATTGGAAAATCCAGATTGGTGCAGGAACTGCGCGCCTCCTTGTCTCCTCGTCCCCCTGTCTCCTTGTCCATTCTTGAGGGTCGCTGTGTCTCCATAGGACAACCGATCAGCTACTGGCCGTTTTTGGACATTCTCCGCGCCTATCTCGGTCTGAATGAAGATGACGCTCCCGCCGACATCGCTCGCAAACTCACAAAAGCCGTCACGCAACTGATGCCGCAGGGAGCGGATGAAGCATTGCCGTTGCTGGGGAATCTGCTGTCCGTCAAGTTCGGCAATGAGCTTGATGATAGGCTGAAGTTCGCTGGACCGGAACAGATAAGGCATCAGACGCTAATGCGACTTCGAGACTTCTTCGACACACTGGCGAAGCAGAAGCCACTATTGCTGATACTGGAAGACCTGCACTGGGCGGATGATCTGTCGCTGGATTTGATCTCCCTGCTGATGGATGAACTGGCAAACACTCCGTTGATGCTGTTATGCGTGTATCGTCCTGAAAAGGAGCATCGCGTCTGGCAGTTAAGCAATCAGGCGCGGCGGAAATGTCTGGACAGATACACAGAACTCACGCTGAATCCCCTGTCCAGCCATCAAGGCCGTTTGCTGGTGGAATCTCTGCTGACTATAGATAACCTACCTGAGAACGTCAGGGACACGATACTCACCAAGTCAGAGGGCAACCCCTTCTTCATCGAGGAAGTCATCAGGTCGCTCATAGAACAGGATGTGGTATATCGCGAAGATGACCGCTGGAAGGCGCGGGATGAGATCGCCAGCATCAACGTTCCAGATACCATCCAGAGCGTGGTATTAGCTCGTGTGGATCGCTTGCAATCGGAGGCGAAGTATGTCCTTCAATGCGCGTCGGTTATTGGTCGCCTGTTTCGGTATCGCTTATTACAGCATCTGTCGCGGCAGGAACGTGATCTGGATGGATACCTGAGTGATTTTGAGGAGAAGGAACTAGTTTACGAGGAACGGACGGTTCCAGAGCTAGAATACGCCTTCAAGCATGCCTTTACTCAGGAAGCTACTTATCAGGGAATTCTTGAGCAACGTCGGCAAGAATATCATCATCAGGTGGCGGAGGGCATTGAGCGGCTGTATCAGGAGCGGATCGACGAGTATTACGAGGAACTGGCGCACCACTACTCCAGAAGTGGAGATACAGAAAAAGCAGTAGAATACCTGCTCAAATCGGGTGAGAAGGCAAAGGTGACCTACGACAATCAGGCAGCTATCTCATATTTCCAGCAGGCGCTTGATGCGCTGGAACAACATGAGATGGAGCGCAATGATTGGAAACTGGATGCGCTGCGCGGATTAGGGGAAATATATATCGGAACAGGTAAGATTATTGAAGCAATTGAAGTGTTCGAGAAAGCGATGGTATTGGGCAAGAGGATAAATCTGGATCCGCGTCAACTGGCGAGTATCTATCGTTGGAACGCCGAATCATTCTTCTGGTTAGGTCAATACGATAAAGTCGTTCGGTATGGGGAAATGGGGTTGGAACTTTTGGGAGATGATACAGAGTCTGCTGCTGCTGCACAGATGAATTGCATGATTGCTCTGGGGGCCGAATATGCAGGAAACCACGAGAAAGCCATGGAATATAACTGCAGGAATATATCCTTCGTCAATAGACTCGATTATTCCATGGAGTTGGCTGGAGTCTATAATTTCATCATTGGCGGAGTGCTCGGATACGACAAAAATCCAGCGGGAGCATGGAAGTGGACTGAGGAATTGGAGAGGCGAGCGAAGGAATACAACGAACTGGAGGGATTATCCGTCGTATGGCGATTTAGAAGTCTTATACTCCAAGAGAAAGGTGATTACCAGAACGCCATTTCATCTATCCAAAAGGCTCTTGATATAAACCAGCGTAAGGGATATGACAGAGGTATGAGTACCTGCCATTGGATTACAGCCGAACTGCTATTTGGCCTGGGTGATTTGGACACCGCGATGATGCACGTGAAGGCATCAATGGAGTTGTTCAAGAATTTAGAAAGTGCTTTTCTCGGTTCATCCAGATATGAGCAATTGGGTCATATCTCGATGAGCAAGCGTGATTGGGACAAAGCCATATCCTATTATCAGAAATCTCTCGATAGTGATGGAATATCTGCAAAATCTTACCTCACGCTTGGAAAAATCTATCTGAAAACAGGCGATTACCATAAAGCAATCCAATTCTTCGAGAAGACTGACGACATCAATGCCTTGGGCTGGATGGAAGAAGCGTATATGGCATTGGGAACACCAGAGCAATACATCGAATTCTGCCGTTCCTCTGATCAATGGCAGCATGACAGGCGTCAATTGCATCTGGAATCAACTAAAACTTCAGCGGAGTTTCCCCACTTCGATATCTCTGATGAGTTCAATACGGAGACAATCGAGTCGTCTTGGAATTGGCTGGACGAATTCAGAGATTGCAGCTACAGAATTTTCGATGAAGGTGGATTGGAAATCTGCGCTACCAACGGGCGGGATATTTATGAACTGAATATCAGTGCACCGCGCCTCATGCGCGATACATCAGGCAACTTCGCTGTTGAGGTCAATGTATCGCCTGCCGCGAATGATAAACCACATATTGGTGGACTATTGATATGGAAGGACAAGTATAATTTCCTACGCTTCGATATGGGAGAATATGGTCCATGCGCGGTTCGACTTCAGGGATATGTGGACGGGGAACATCAAGTTGCCGGTCGTGGTCTTTTACCCAGCAGTGGTGAGACTTCCCTGCGTCTGGAGCACTCAGGCGATGAATTCACATCCTATTGCAGCGCGGACGGAGAGAACTGGTTCACCTGCGGCAAAATAACAATGCCAGTGGATGACCCCATCCAGATCGGCATCCACGCCATCGGCATGATTGACAGAACTATTTACTGCGGCGCATACAAAGAAGGCACAGCTACGGTGTTCCGCAATTTTCGGATATACCGTCATGATTGATAAAGGAGATATGGGATCATGCTGTCAAAGGCTGAGAAAATAGAGTTCCTGATGAAGACAAAACTGTTTAGGAAACTGCCAGAAGATATGCTGGAAGATGTGGCGACTATTGCCCAGGAAGTGCGCTTTGGTGATGGTGATACGGTGTTTGAAGCCGGCTCCAGTGGTGACGCCATATACTTCGTGTTCAGCGGTCAGGTAATGGTACATAAATCAGGTGTGGAGATGGCTAGAAGAGGTAGCGGAGAATGTATCGGTGAGATGGCTGTTATGGATGAGTCGCCTAGAAGCGCATCACTGTCATCACTAGGCGATTCAATGCTTCTGCGGATACACAGAAATGACTTTTATCAGGCTATTCATGGGGATGTGGAACTACTGCAGAATGTCCTGCGGATAGTGGTAGGAAGATTCAGGGAAGAGATTGACAGAACAATAGAAGCCACACGCCAGAATGAACGTATGATGCAGGATCTGCGGAGAGCCAGGGAACTGCAAGTAAGTATGCTACCCGATGGAGACCTGGAGATCAGCACGTCTAGTGGACTGCGATTGACAGCCTCAGGTGTGTGTTATCCTGCTGAACTTGTGGGTGGTGACTACTATGACTACTTCCCTCTGGAGGATGATAAGGTAGGTTTGGTGATAGGTGATGTGATGGGTCATGGCTTCCATACCGGGCTTATGGTATGCACTGCCAAAAGTTGTTTATATAATCATGTGAAGTTTGATAGCTCAGTATCAAGTGTGATGTCAGCTATGAACGACACGGTATATGGCTTCGTGCATGGTGATCTGTTCATGAGTTTTTGTTACATCATAGTGGATTTGGGTAGTCGCAAGCTAAGTTTTTGTAATGCGGGACACCCCTATCCACATCACTATCATGCCAGTTCTGGACAACTGGATAAGCTGGAATCCAACGCCTGCTTGTTGGGTGTGCTTGAGCACCAGCATTTCGAGACGCTCCATCGGGAGTGGGAACTGGGCGATCTGCTGGTTCTATATACAGATGGCATAACCGAAGCTCATAACGGTGAAGGTGAAGATTTTGGTGATGACAGGCTGAGTGAGTTTGTGATCAGTAATTCACATCTACCCCCAGATCAACTCAGGAAGGCTGTATTTCTTGAGTTGTCCCATTTCTGCCAGGGCACAAAGAAAATGGATGACACCAGCCTGGTGATCATCAAGTTTGGCGCATAGTAGGACTTTCCATTACAGGGGCGCATTTACTAACCTTTGGTGCTAGTAGATTATAGACTGAATTCAGCGATTGATAGAGGAACGAAACCACCCTCATCGGGCTGAAATCCATGCCACTGAACCAGTATGTTGAATAGAGCCATTGTGAAACCCAATTTGGTCTCGAAGTAATCCCATACTTTGTGGCGAGAATGCTTGAAGTTACAGACGTAAGTCAGCATTGAGAAAATAGTCTCAACAATCATTCGGACATTCCATTCGCCACGTTTACAAATGCGCAGATTGGTGGGATGCCAATCTTTCTTCTCAAACCCAGTGTCAGAGAAGACAACCATTTGGTCAGCCACATCATCAACCAGATGTTGAAAGGCTGAACCATCATAAACGTTGGCAGTATCGCAAGCCCAACTGACGACTAATCCCAGGTGATTAAGCAGGTAACACAGCTTACCGCCAACGATCCAGCGTTTGTTGGATTTGCCTTTCTTGCCAATCTGCTTATCGCTTCGTCCCTCTCGTATGGGATGAAGCAATTCGATACCGTAGCTATCGGTTACACCGATCAGAGATGGATCAGCCAGGAACTCATCAACATAGTGGCGATGGCTGTTGAATAGACGAAACAGACGAGTTCTATGGGGGAGTTCATGGAACAGAGGACGATAATCCCGTGTCAACCATCGCCAATAGGCGCGTTGACCACATCCCTTAAGAGCATACAGCAATGCCAATGTGACTACCTCGCTTGGATATAACTTGGCTTGTGGATGTTTATTGTCATCGATTTTTTCCTCTACCTGGCAGAACAGTTCTGTGATAAAATCTATTGTAGTCATGGGATCATCTCCTTATGCTAAATGTTGTGTTTGTGTCAGCATAAGTATACATGATCTCATGACTCTTTTAAACTAGCACCAAAGGTTATCTAAGGGGCCGCATGGATCTATTCATCAACGCTGTGACGGCTGCAGTCGCGGATGTTTAGAGACATGTAATCAATATGACGGAGATTGCCTGTGGATTATATAACTTCAGGTCATTATACCGCACTGATGAGGTACTTAACACTTGTGGCGTTTATTTCCAATAATGGCCACTACATAAAAAGGGAGGGTATATTTTGTCAACTAAGTCTGTGCGATTAGCTGTGATTGTGGGCATGGCGTGCGTTATTTGTTTTTCCATGATAATGGCGGGCTGTGGTGATGGGGATGACGAGGCTTTGGAAGTGGAAATAGAACAGGAAATCCAGGACGTCATTGCCAACCGGTGGCAACAAGGTTATATCTCGGAGGACCTACTGCTATACGAGTCAGCCTACTGGGCGGAGGAATTCCACTATGAATCAGATATGGGAACTCCGCTGGATCCCAGTGATGACTTCGTCACTGACAACCTAAAGGATGAGTTGGAGTGTGCAAGAGTCATCTTTGCTCAATACCAGAACCTCAACATAGAGGTCTCTGCATCTGTGGTGACGCTTGTGAGTGATACGGAAGCTCTGGTCCAGAACCACTACAGGATCCAGGGCTTTGCTGAGGATGGCGCGCTCACGGATAGCGATCACGTGGGTTGGTATGCTGAAGGGGATAATGAGTTCACTTTTGAGCAAAGAGAAACTGAGAGTGGTGCTACAGAGTGGCGGATAGCTCAATGGCTTGACAGAGCTATAAATCCAAAGGATATGACGGCGGTAGGAGTCACAAACATGCCTTTTCTCAAGACCTACTGCATACGTAAGGAGGCCTTGGGCAAATGAAAGCGATGAATAAAGGGTTCACAGTTGCCGGTATACTGATCATTATCCTTGCATTATCTGGTCTTGTCTCAGCCGCATACGGGTCGGAGGTAATCATCCATACACTCAATAGCATCGAAATAGCGGGGAACACTAGGGGAATACCCAGCCTACGTCTGTTCCAGGTCTATCTGCCCAATGGATACAGTGAAAACAAAGACAGCCGTTATCCGGTGCTTTACTGGATTCCCGGTTTGGGAGGAAGCTTGCATGGCACATATCTTCAGCCAGCACTTGATGAAGCCATTGGGGATGGAACTATTCCTCCAGTGATCGCGATATTCATTGATGTTCATGAACAAATAGACTTCCTCAATTCATCCCACGAGGGCAATTGGGAAGACTTCATGATCTATGAGCTTATCCCATTCATAGACAGCGAGTATCGGACGATTCCAGATCCGACAGGACGAGCATTGATGGGTCACTCCTGGGGTGGATTCTCGTCCCTGATGCTGCCATTTCTCCATCCCGGCATGTGGAGCGCTATTGGATGCAATGATCCGTCGATCTTCGCTATGGATAGCCTCTTCGGCGCCCAGAACGACGAGCGTAATCTAAAGAAAAATCCCCCACTGGCATTTAACGAGCTTTTGGCCATCGCTATAGTAACTCCCCCAGGAGCAAATGGCCCCGCAAACAGGGAAGTCATCGATTTCTGGAGAACATCGGGGATCGAGAATATAACACGTCTGGACATGCCTGGTGGACACAGCGACTATTTCAGCGAACGCTTTGTGGCAATGGCCGACGTTGTACTGGAAGCAATGGAAGGAGCGGTTGCAGTCAAGGATGATACAGTGTCGCCGGCGCGCATCACGGACCTTGCTGTTGGGGGGCTGAACCTTATTTCCGACGGCGTCAGCTATGCCAGACTGTCACTCGAATGGACCGCCCCAGGCGATGACGGAAACAATGGGCTGGCAAGTCGCTATGACATCCGCTACTCCCGGGAACCTATCCAGGACGGAGCATACCTTCCCTATCCCAAGGTACCTGACATCCCCGAACCAATGCAGGGAGGCCAAACACAATCGATCACACTCGAGTGGAAATCGGGAATCTACTACTTCGCGATAGTGGCTTACGATGAAGCGTACAACAGGTCGCCCATATCCAATGTGCTTGAGGTGGATGTGCCAGTGAACCTTTTCAGCGATACCACTCACTTGCAGAAGCTAGGCAGTGGTAGTATAAGTGGGCCAGTTGCGTTGGCTACTGACCACGACAACGATGGACTTGCTGACTTGTACATTGTCTCAAAGAACATATTCATCAACCAGGGAGATGACAGCTACGAGGCGATCTCATCGGGTTGGAACCTGTATGACAGCAAGGCAAAATGGGCTGCGTTGGGTGATTTCGATAATGATGGAGACAGGGATATCTTCACCGAACGAAACAAGATACCCGTTCTCTATGAACTCTCGGGTACCTATAACAACATCACCGAGGCTGCGGGATTAGCCATGGACGACCAGATTGAGTGGGCTACCTTTGCTGACCTCAACTCAGATCAGTGGCTGGATATCTACGTGGATATGCGGAATGGACCATGTCTGATGTATCTCAACAACCAAAATGGTACCTTCACCGAGAGCACCAGCGACCTTGGGTTTAAACTTGGCGAATCAGCCGATGGCGCTCTGTTTGCGGATTTCAACGGAGACCACCGGACCGATGTATATATACCAATGTATCTGATGTATCTTCAGGACCCAAATGGTACCTTCTACCCTAACCATAATGCACATATAAAACCTGTCCTTGGTGATTTAGGCGCATGTGCCGGCGACTATGATAACGACGGTGATCTGGACCTATATGTTTGCTCATGGGAAACCAACCGATTTTTCCGCAATCTGGGAACCGGTGAGTTTGAGGACGTTACTCAGCAGACTGGTACGGGGGACATAGAAAATGCCATCAGTGCTGGTTTTTTCGACTACAATAACGATGGTCTATTGGACCTGTATGTGTTGAACCGTCGTTCGCCCAATGTTCTATATGTTCAGCAAAATGGTGGTACGTTCGAGGCATATCGAGACCCGGAAGAGCTGGAAATAACTTTGCCTGGGTCAGCTGCATTCGCTGACTTTGATGCCGATGGGGATGTCGATATATACATAACTGATAGAAATGATAAACCAGGAAGAATGTATCGCAATAATTCGACCGAGATACATGGTAATCATTGGCTACAGGTTCATCTGTTAGGTACTGTCAGTAACAGTGATGCGTTGGGGGCAAGAGTATACGTTACTACGGCAGATGGTACTCAAATGCGGGAAGTCCAGATACAGTCAGGGTGGTGTAACTATAGCCTGCCAGTGGAGTTCGGTCTGGGTTCTCACGAAGTAGCAGATTCTGTGGATATCTGGTGGCCATCTGGTCGCTGGCAGTGCTTGCGGGGAGTTTTTGCAGACCAAGTGTTGGCAGTAGAGGAAAGCGATGGAGATGTCGTGCCAACGGTGTGGGCAGACATTCGTCGAACCGCGTTGCTCCAGAACTACCCGAACCCATTCAACCCGGAAACATGGATACCGTTCACGCTCTCAAAATCTGCCGATGTCGTGATACGGATATACAACATCGCCGGCAAGCTGGTCAAGGATATTGAGTTAGGGCATGTGAATTCAGGAGCTTATATCAGCAAGAGCGAGGCAGCATACTGGGACGGGAGAAACATCCAGGGCGAACGCGTTGCGTCGGGAATATACTACTACACCATTCAGGCTGGCGATTTCAGAGCTACACGAAAGATGGTGTTGCTGAAATAGTATCATATGGAGAGTGTATAATATTTTGTGTAAACGTCTTCCGATATGATAGAATATGTGACGGAAAAGATTATGATGTAATGAGCGCCAAACGGAGGACGTATGATGGTAGATTTTACAGACAGAAAAGCGGTAAGAGAATATAAGGTATCGGGCAGATTACTGTAATGATACATGTTAAGCAATTTGGGAGATTGATCTTTACCTGATCAGATTGGGATCAATAACGTATTCTCCATAGAGTAGCACATTGTTCCACTCTATAGGACTGACATGTTGAAGAATGGAAATATCGATGCCCTCTCCTTCTGGATTGCATTTCGAGACTACACGTCCGATCTCCTTTGCCTGCCAGTAGATTATGCAAGCCAGAATCAATGTCAGGCAGCCGCATGTCTTCATCATTTCGTGGAAATCCCGTTTTGTCATATGACCTCTTTTGCCATAGACAATATCCCTAGAAAGCGCATGGAGTTGATCTACTTTAAGTAATCCCCGCCTAACTCGACGGCGTAACGGCGGCTGTGACATATACTGTAGAATGAACTCGGTCTTGAAGATACGTCCCAACTCACGATTGGCGCGGTGGAATTCGTTCTTTGGGCTCATGGAATTCAAGCGTTTAAGAGCAACATTAGCTGTTGTATGGCCACTTTGAAGGGTGGCATAAAACTGTCCCATACGATCCCATTGGTCCACAATCCAATCCATTTTGATGACTCGATCCCGCCTATGGATAAGCGGCTCAAGAATTCCATAATCCTTTTCCATATCGATACGATAGATCCGCTGGTGCTTCATGGAACGTATACAGATATTAAGCCGATTGCTGTTCTCATATACAGTAAGCAATTCAGTACGGAAAAACGCTCCTTTAATCGAACTCTAAAATAACAGTTCCGATATGTTGCAAAACCCCGTAACATCTAGCTTTACGGTAGTTCGATAATTCAAAATTCAGGGGTCCGACTCTGGTTGAGTTAATCGAACTGATCCATCACTGCTGAGAAAACTGCTCGTCTTGGCAATGTAAGATGAATTCCAGTAAAGCCGCGTTATGATTGGATTTGATAGACTGTAGTATTCCTTAGCGTATATAGTTACAACAATCGGCGTGATACCCGAACTCCAACTGTTGGGGTAAATCTGCATAAACATTGGACTAATTTTCCTTAGCGTGTACCACAGCAGCAATTCGCCTGATACCTGTTCTTCGACTAGATCCTTTATCCAATCTGCCAACGCCGCTTTGGTACCTTCATCTAATTTTACCTCCTCTACTTTTCCCATGACCACTCGATAAAGCGGTTCATCGTTTGTTAGCCAGAGATTAGCACACCATGTTGGATAATTTGACCAGTCTTCGTATTGTCTGCACATTCTTCCTCCTCATCTGCCATGGCTTCTTCCCAGAGGCCTCGGAGAAGCTTATAGCCTGGAGATCCTGGCTCGTATCCTAGTAAGGTAGGATCGCGCCATCTAGGGTCAAACGTTATGGTTATTTCTCCGTCTTTGTTGGTGTCGTAGATAGTCATACTTTGCTCCTTTCAGTTGGTTGATTTTGCTGGATAAAGTCAGGGTTGAGGTAAAAGGCGAGGTAGCTGGAACATAGCAGAGATAGGGAGAGGTAGAATGTGCCAGACGCTGTGTTGGTAATCTTGCCTGTTTCTTGTGCGCTTTTCAGAGGGGGGATCAAAATGCCGATCTTTTCTAGTTCGCAAATACCACCACCACGCAATTGGCAAGATTTTGAGGACATCTGCTGTGATCTATGGCGGGAGGTTTGGCGCGATCCGAACGCTCAGAAAAACGGCAGGCAAGGGCAGCCACAGTACGGAGTTGACATTTCTGGAAGGCCAGGTCAGGGAGGCTTTTGGGCAGGGATACAATGCAAAGGTAGGAACAATTTCGGTGATAAATCACTGACCGAGCAGGAAGTGAAATCCGAAATTGAAAAGGCTAAGTCTTTTGAGCCGAAGCTCTCAGAATTTACCATCGCTACAACAGCGCCCAAGGACGCTAGGATAGAGAGATTGGTAAGAAACATTACAGAAGAGAACCTACGTAACGATTTGTTTTCGGTCCATATTTGGAGCTGGAGAGATATTGTAGAGCGTCTAGACGATTTTCCCAAAATTATACGGAAACATTATCGTTTTGCTGGATCCATAGATTTGAGGAATCCTGTTGAGGTTGTTAAGAAGAAAGATATACAGGGATCTGTTGCACAGAAGAAAGAATTTCATAAGATTGTATCTCTTGAGTGGAATTATATTGAGGGGCGGGCTGATTCAAAGAGAGATTTGTATGAGGAGATATGGCCTGAATTACAAAAGAATAGAGATGCCTTTTGCTTTTTCTGCATTTTAGGAGACGCGTTATCTGGAAAGTCAACATTTATGCGAAGGTTAGGATATGATCTAGCCTGCGAAGGCAAGCCTGTGCTACATGTTTTAGAAGGTCAATTTCGTTCTGATATTTGGGATCACATGGCTGAACATTATGAACTGGTAAATGAACCGATCTATCTACTCCTTGATGATGCTTTTGATAGCAAGGAGTCTTTTAGAGTTCTGAAAAAGTTGGCGAACGAAGCCAGTGAACAGGGCATCGATATAACGGTTATTGCGACTTCCCAACAATCTCCTGCTGCTCAACGCGCGTTAGGAGATCTACGCAAGATGGGTTTACCGGCTTTAAGCAAGGAACTTAAGTTAACGACCGGAGATAAAAATCGGATCCTTAGCAACGTTGGGTTAGATTGTCTGTCGATCCGTAGCAGACCCCTTGAGCGACTCATGGGAATCAATCAATTCTATGGATTCCTAGCTCAGATACGGGAGCTATTAGAAGGGACTGCCTTCCAACCTTCCGAAGCAATACCTTCAGAGACGCTTGAGGAAAGACGTCTTAAACGTACTCGTTCTAGCCAAGAGCGTCTCTACGAGGTATACAAATATATTTGCTTCGTCTATCGTTATAAAATCCTGATTCCACTGTCGCTTATTCAAAACATCGAAGATCGTAGATACAGTGACATCCTTGATCTAAAGTGGCGCACAAACCTTATTTTTGAGTCTGAACTCCAGGATCCCGCCCGTGACGAGCAATGGAACAGAAACTGACGCTAGGACATGCTACAGGTCCCATTCGTCGATAGCAGTTGGTTCTCTAAGTGCTCTCATTCCTACCAACTCCTCAGGCAGATCGAAATTGGGGGTTTTTGCATATCCCCCAAAAAAGCATATTCCAGGGATTATTCACTCTCTGCTGACATAGATAATTCGTTTTCTTCCAGGAGACGATACACACTTGCCTTTGAGAGGTCATAGTCTTTCATCAACGTTCTGATGAGAGTGCCTTGCTTCCGTCTTTGCCGCATCTCAGCAATCTGCTGCGTTGTCAATTTCTTCTTCCTGCCAAACGTCACACCTCGCTCTTTGGCCTTTTGAATACCATCCGCCTGCCTCTCCGCTCGTAACTCAGTCTCGAACTGGGCAATGGCTGAAAGCATATTGAAAAGCAAGCGTCCGGTAGCATCACTGGTGTTTATATTCTGATCAATCACCTGGAGATGAACTTTTTTGCTTTCAAGTTGGTCCGCAATCTGACATAGGTGTAGGGTTGATCTTGCCAACCTGTCCAAACGAGTCACCACCACCGCATCCCCTTCTCTCACATATTCCAGACATGCCTGTAAATGGGGACGTTTATCCGACGTTCCGCTTTTCTTCTCCTGAAATACCTTACCACAATGCGCCAACTTATCCAGTTGTACATCCAGACTTTGTCCCACGGAACTGACCCGTGCATAGCCAACGAGAGCCATTATACACCTCCCTGGGTTTCATTATTCCTAAGACCATTTGAGAATGATATAATAAGACATAAAATGAGACACGTCAAGGAGAATGTCTCACAAAGTCTACTTTCTGAGACGCATGTTAGCTAACTGAAATTCACATACTTCATATACAGGGAGATAGAAAGCATGAAGATTGATCCGACAAACACGACACAAAAACGCCTTAGAATTCTGGGTGATGACGAAATAGAAGCTTTTTATGGAAGACCATGCTTCACACACGAGGAGCGCGTTGAATATTTCTCGCTATTACCGACCGAAAAAGCAGCGCTTGGACAACTACACTCCATCAAATCTCGAATATACTTTATCCTACAGCTTGGTTATTTTAAAGCCCGTCATTTCTTCTTTGCTTTCGGCATTCAAGAGACTTTTGAAGATGCCAAATACGTACAGGAACAGTATTTTCCCGACTTTCAACTCAGTGAATTTGGGATTACTAACGTGACTCGGTTAAATCAGCAACGCCTGATCCTTTACCTCTGTGATTATCGAAATTGCGGCGCAGAGGAACGTAAAAAATTGGAGAAAAAAGCCAGACAGTCTGCAATAATTTGTAGCAAACCCATCTACATCTTCCGCGAGATTATGTGTTATCTGTCAGCGGAACATATTGTTGCTCCCGCATATAGCTCTTTACAAGATCTAATAGGGAAGACGCTGACGTATGAACAGAACCGTTTGATATCTATCATGCGCGACCATCTGAAACCTTCTGATATCCAGGCCTTAAAATTTCTGCTTTCTGATCCACAGGGGCTATATGA
>Ga0255402_1063_pt1 | contig 14514 bp, 12 predicted proteins | sample ANMaggSeSYBR01D4_FD_182125 | JGI IMG/M metagenome (GOLD analysis project Ga0255402, IMG submission 182125) | Sediment cell enrichment communities from methane seep in Santa Monica Basin, California, United Staets - ANME aggregate JGI... | ecosystem: Environmental > Aquatic > Marine > Cold seeps >...
TATTCGGTCCGCAGCAGGGAGCGTGAATACCCATATCCCCGACCCTCACCGCCGGCATGAAGTTCACCATCACATCAGGTGACCCCTGAACCGCCGGTCCAACAACTGAATGTGGACACAACGGGCATCCATGAGCATCTATCGGCGCCTGTGATTTGTCTCCAAGTCTTCCCTGTCCCGGCATAGATTTCCCCACTCCTCACGGTTTTAAGACAACCAAGATTTTACCTGAACGAAATATATTACTATATATCATAAATCTCACTTATTTCTTCCTTGGTAAGAGGCTTAACTGGGAGATTTTGCCCAGTGACTTGCTTATACAATTTCGCCATCTCTTGCCAGGTAGCTGTCATTTTCAGGCAGCGCTCACATCCACATGCTTGAGGCTGGCTAAACAATCCCTTGTTGTTCAGGAATTGATCCTTAAATTGGTCTCTCTTCAATACCTCTCCTTTGAACGTCGGCAGTTGAGATGCGGAAGCCGAAGACCTGGTGCATGATAACGCCCCTATGTACTCAATGCCTCCAAAAAATATACCTTTCTTGCCACTGAGCGCACGCCGCGCTAGATAAAAAGGGCGGCGACCAGATTCCATCAACCATTTCGCCGACGCTCCCGATATAACGTACTGCCATGGCGGGTCAGTTTTTTTGAATATTAGTATATTATTATACGTATGATGAATGAAGTCGGGCGCATGGAAGTCACTATATCCTACCCCCGTTCCGAATTTAGTATTCTGTAGCCGTTCCATGTATTCCTGTGTCTTCTGAATCTCCTCCGTTAAACTCGACTCCTTCGGCTTGACGTAGGTGTAACTCACGCTGCCGCTATAGAATATAGCTCTGCGCCAACCTGGGCTGATCAGCTTCATGCTGCCCTTCCGGACGGACATTGATTTTTTACGGATGATGGTTGGAAGGCTCCGAGCGTAATACCAGAGCTGAACAAGCTCGGTGTTAAGCTTGGCGTACACATCCTTGGTTTTGCCGTCTCTTGTACTGCATCTTTCTAGCCTGGACGGGTGCTCCGGCAACCCACATATATCTACGCCAATCACTCGTATGTCGTTTCCGTATTTGAGCTTGAAAGCGTCCACGAGTCCAACTATGACCTTTGAGAGGTCTTTGTTGGGTATGAGTCCCTCTCCCCAATAAGTGTAGCTCTGCGTCAGGCAGTCGCGATCTACCCCGATGAAGAGGTATTTTACTTTCTTGCCTTCGCCAATACTTGTCGCGACCTTGTCCAATAGTTTGTTGTAATCAACTGGTTTCGCTTTGAGAACGTTTTCTATGTCTGTACTGGCTAAGTTCTCATGAATCTTGCTTTTCCAGACATACGACAGCCTACCGCCTGGGGTGCCCCCTTTAACACCGTTATATAGAGTTAGGAAGCATGCATTGTGCTTGCGGTTTTTGATATATTCCAGTAACGAACCGCCCCATGCCTTGCTGCTTGCCCATTCAGACCCGTAACCTCCAGCGTCTGCATGTTGGTCTATGTTAATTACCGCGATCGCGCCGTCGAGACCATCAGGTTGGCAGATTTCTTCCAACTGACGCACAGCGTACGCACCCCATAGGTGTCCGCTTGTGTGGAAAGTGTTGCAATCACTCACGGTGAATAACGGGAATCCCAGGTCTAGTTTTACCAGCTTTTCCACAAAGGCATCCAACTGTTTTGTTGGGATATTCGAATTCCCATTGTCTGGATACCGGATTACTGGTACCACCTTTTTGACCGGCTGCGGGACTAGTATTGGTTTTTCCTTTTGAACTGCATATTCGCGCGGAACACTCATATACGTCTCATCTTTATATTTGATAGCCCATTTACGCAGTCGCAGATAGCCCGAAACCTCTGTACCTGCTTTCAGGATCGTGCCATCTCCTGCTTTATAATCCTTGACTATCTTTAATTTTTCATATGTAATTGCCATTCTCTGTCCCCCCAGTCGTATTTCAGCACTGGCAAGAATCCAGTCCTTGTCAACTTACGCCGATCACTTCTTTACGATCCGTGGACTTCCAGGAGCTTATTTCGGGTTGCCTCATTCATTTCGCCGGTCATCTCCAGATCATACTGCTCCTGGAACGCTTCAATCGCCGTTCGATACTCATTATCGCTGGCATCCTCAGAAGATAAGAAGCCCAGGTTAATGAGGCGAGCGCATGCGCCCGTGTCCTCAGTGACCGGATCGAGATGGCCGAAATCAAGGTCATATTCTTCGGTATCTCCAAGAATTAGTTTACCTTGCTTCGCATCATAAGGCACCCAGATTTCGACCTTTCCGCTGGCATCGGTTTTACCACGGAGAAGCTGGCCATCAATCTCAAGAACATATTCAAGGTTCGCGCGTGGCTCACCATCATCATCGAGAAAACTCAGAATGAGCTTCTCCGGATAGCTTTTGCGTCGAAATTGGTGACGCTTCCCAGTTGATATGGGCACCTCTTTCATTTCTTTTTTACGCACTAAAACTACGTCGCCGGGCATAAGGACATTTGGGTCCTTCCGCAATGCTTTCAGCTTGGAATTATCCGGATCGTTCCAGATAGTATCAGGGTGAAGGCCAAATCTCTCAGCAATGCTGGCGATACAATCCCCTTCCTTTACCGTAATCCTCATAATTCAACATTCCTCACTGCTTTGCTCAGATCAGCTCCCAGGTATCTTTATCCAGATCGGGTAGGCAGAGCTTACATTCCCCTTCACCTTTGATCCCCTTGACTCTGGCGATACCGTTTTCATCAGTGCGACCCTGTGCAAGGGTTTTACCGTCCGGCAGGCGAATCCAATAGCGTTCACCGACAACCGGCTGATCCGCCTCATCTATCAACTCGATTTCGATCCAGGTTTCTTCTTCCTCTTTCTGCTCCTCTGCCGGCGCTGCTGCAGGACCTTTTTGCCGCCCCTCTGCCGGTTTCTCACGCTCTTTGTGCCAGGGAGCGTTGAGAGCTTCCAATTCCAGCGGATCAAGCTGCGCTCGCTGGAATTTGTAGGTTACTTCCGCTCCCGGTTCGGCGGTATCGGCGATCTCGGCTTCCAGTGGCGTCGCCGGAGGAACTGGCCTGCCCGCGCTGCCTGATAGGGATGCGCCGCCGCTGTTGATGTTCACTATGTTGCCTTTGATGAAAACCCCGCCAGAGTTAATGGTTATGAAATTGCCTCCCACCTTGATGCTCAAGCCCGTCATAGCCTCGATAACCACGTTCATCGCCTTAAGATAGTAGTTCTGGGTAACCTGTTCGCTGTGGTTTTGCTTAAATTCCTCGATCACAGCGCCTTTTACAACTACGCTTCGCGAACCGGTCACCTCTATGGCATCCTTGCCCTTTATGGTCAAGCTATGATCTCGTTTTATCTCTTGTGTTTCATCCTGCCCAATGACTATGTGTTTATCTCTATCCACCTTCTCCCGCTTATCTCTGGTAACGAAGAGATTTCGGTCGTTGCCTATCCATTCCCGGCGGTCGTTTTTGACGCGGAAATCCACGTCTTTCTCAGCGTGGATGAAGACCTGCTCCTCGCCTTTTTGATCCTCAAGGCGAATCTCGTTAAATCCCTTACCGCCCTTTGATGAGTTGGATTTTATGACAGACCTGGTCTTTTCATCCGGCAGCCTGTAAGGTACCTGATTGTCGCCGTTATATACGGCTCCAGTGATGATTGGTTGGTCTGGATCGCCTTCCAGAAATTCCACTATCACCTCTTGACCGATGCGCGGAATGAATATGCCACCCAGCCTGCTCCCGCCCATGTCTGGCTAACACGAATCCAGCAGGAGCTTTTCTCGTCGTATTCTCCCGCTAGATCCCAGTGAAACTGGATTTTCACTCGTCCTTTTTCGTCAACGTATATCTCTTCATTCTTTGGACCGACGACTATAGCCGTCTGCGCTCCCTGAACCACAGGCTTTACAGTTTCCCGCGATGGACGATAGGGGGCATCAGAAGGCATGCACTCAAACTGATTTTCATAGCTAGTTTGGGTATCCTGGGCTATTGGACCGCCCTGGATTCCGTGATGGCTCACACTGGTAAGCAAGTGTTTTCTATTGAGATCAGCGCGGGGGTGTTCACTCAATGTGAAACAATAGCCAGCGCAGAAAGAACGACAGTTACTCTCTCCTGAGATAGTTTTCCGCCCGGCGTCAATCTCCTGTTTGCGAATCTTAGCTAAATCTACCCCTCGATCAAGGGAACCAAAGCGTCCTGGGTAGTCATAAACCGAAGATGAGCCTTGCTGATTGATCTGAGAGGCTGTGAGCAGATTTGTCTGCGGCGTATTGTAATTGAAATCCTTCAGAGCAACCCTGGCTGGAAGAACGCTTTCTTTATAATGAAGCGGATAGACGAATTCTTCTTGCGGCTGAATGGCGAAGCCGGTCGGGGGTCTGAACTCAACCTCGCTCATTGGCGCGGTATCTTTGTGAACTGATGGATCATCCGCAATCACCAAGACCTCTTTATTATCAGTATATTCAAAGAAATAGAATATGCCTTCCTCTTCCATTAAACGAGAGATGAAATCAAAATCGCTTTCACGATACTGTACGCAGAACTCGCGGGGCGGTCTGTTAAGCGTTTCATACTTGCCTTTTAAGGATAGTCTATAGTCGTCTGATTGAAGCCCGGCATCCTTAAGGACATCCTCTATAATATCTGGAACAGATTTATCCTGGAATACGCGGCTTTGCGAGTTCAGGGTCAAACGCCATAGTAATGGGAACATCAAGGCTCTGAATATAGAATATTCGCCGGTCTGGTGGATTTGTTCAAAGCTTGCTATGATCCCATGATACACCCGCCCATAGTCATTGTCCTGCCAGCACCAGATTCTCAGAGCTGCCCTTCTGTTCAATACTACTGAGAAGTCAATATCCTGCTCGGAGCATAACAAGTCAATCTCGAAATGCGTGAGTTGGGATATCCCTTCCTGCCCGGAAAACCCGAGGACAATAAATTCAGGCAAACTTCTGTCCTCATGCTCAAACAGGTAATGTTCGATATCAGCGGCTATTCTCATTTTGGTTATATAACCTCATGGTAGAGCTAGAGAATTCTAATGCTCGATATAGCCAACGCCTATCGGTTCCTCGTCGAACGAAAATATAACAGACACTATATTCTCATCAGGTTTGTCCAACCAGCTATTCCAGCCTAACTGCTCCGACTCCGACCCTAGCTGTAGAGGTATAGCTTCCTCTCTTCTCAGTAATAGCTCCAAATCGAAGAGAAGCTTATCAGACACATAGAAACGTACCAGATGATAAATATCCTGAAAATAGCTTCTACCGGGAAGAAATTTCAGGAACATTTCAGTATCTAAAGGACCGAGAACAATCTGAAATTTGCTGTTGAAATCGCGCACCCTTTCTCCGATGGTAGCATTTTTATCAAGGCGCACCTTTATGCCAGCGTGGTCAGTTCCCAGTTGTGGTCGGTACTCTTCGGGAAAATTTACCCATCGTGGGATGAATTCCTTGACTTTCACAGCAATTCCATCGAAATAATCAGAGATCATCTTCCGTAGGCTTGCCGCACAGCGTGTCTGCTGCCCAAGAATCCCTGCATAGGGCATAAGTTGATCAGCACCAATCCCTGCCAGATCTCGTAAAGCCGGAGTTCCTAATCCGAAAAAAGACTGCACATATTGAGATACGCTATCCTGTGCCCCTGGTTTAAATTGTAGGTAGTAGCGATATTTTTTCCAGCTTCTGTAGAAAAATGAGTAAGTCCGGTGATCGATCATATCGAGGAACTTGCGCAAGGCTCCAGCGGCATTTTCCTCCCTATCGTCCGGGTCTTCTTCACCCGCAGATACAATGACTTCAGAAAAATATGCAGGCAGTGGAGAATTGACGCCATAAAGCCCCAGAAAAGAAAGAATCATCTGGATGGTCTCGGGTCTTTCAGCGATCGTTTGCAGGTCTCGGTTCGTTCTTTTTTCCACGCGGTGAACACCTGTGGCTGGAAAAGAGAGCTTTGCTCTGGCACGGAAGCGAATTGTCTCCTGAGATAATGGACCTTCCTCGCCTGGTGGAGCAGAATCTGGGTACACTCTCTCCAGAATATAGACCGCCTGGAAGAAATTAAACCGATAACCTTTCTGGAGCAGCTTCTCCATTATAGGAGGAAGCTTCATCAGCGCGTGATCGTCGGTGCCCATCTGAATAGTTCCTCCTTAGTATCATGAGATGCAATAGTCAACTGTATAAAGGAATTAACAGAAGTATATGATTGAAGGAACTCCTTCATCACCAGACCAAAAAGCTGAATATCTCCTTCATCGGCGAAGTTCTCTTTTGTCACCTCAATGGTTACATTGTCGCCTCTAATCACGGAATCTTGATAGATAATGTCGTGGGGTTTGGAAGCTATGTTGCGAATGCCCAAAATATGTTGGCGATTAATTTCTCTGTTGCTTCGCTCTATACCCCAATCATAGAGTTCCAGTATGCCGCGCATTGCTTCTACATTGTTAAGTGACAGATAATTTAGAGCTAGATGAGAGATGAATTCCCATTCAATACCTCCCTGCAAAGGTGGGTAAAGTATTGGGGTGGGTTGGGTCAGATTTCTGAATCGAATGAATTCAGGTATTCTGGATTCAGAAATAGGGTTGCAGATACTACCTTCTTTCAGTTCTCGCGCCCACTTTCCATTTGTGCAGGTGATTGCTATCGAGAGGCTCTCTTCCCTGAATCCGCTGGCATCTAAATCTAGTGGAACAACAGCAATATAAGTGTTCTGATGGATTTCTGGCTGTCCTTCGCTGTTGCTACCCACTACCAGCCGAGTATTAGTATTGTAGTATCCATTTGGTGACCCTGAACGACCACCAGAACGAAGCCCATGCTTGAAGGAGTAGAAAGGAACATAAGTTCGTCTCTTCATCGTACTGCTTACAATACCATCAACTTTATCTACAGAGTAAACTTCGCAACCTTCTGGCGCATTTATTTTATACTCGGTGGATTCATGGTTCACATTTATGGGAATCGCACCTTCATGCAAAAGATTCACTATGGGCGTACAATGCAGGCGGAAGTTATCTGATGTGAATCGTACGTCTATGGGGAATCGTCTATCAAAGAAGACCTGTACCTCAAAACTCTCTGCTCGATCTGGAAGATTGAGACGATGGAAGCCGAGCAAATCAAAGAAGGAAAACTTTCTCGGGTAGGCAAAATACTCTTGCAGAACGCGATATCCCGGAAAAGAGTAATTGGTATAGGGAAGTAAGCCCTCTTCTGGCGGAAAACCAACGGGCTGAACGCCTTCTTGTCCCTGGATCGTTATGTTTGAGTTCCCGTGTGCATCCTTGATGATCACCTTCTGAACATAATTGGTCAGATACAAATGGAGCGCGGAAGTTGTCGGCTGATCGACACCATGGATGAAGAGACGGATAGATCTGTAAAGATGTTCCTGGTAATCATCCAGAGAGCTTAAATCATCTATAGAGAAGAGATTGCCATAATCGGCTCCACCCTCAATTTGGAACCGGAAACGAATGGCGGAATTGTTTTCCAAAACAGTTTCTACCAGAGTAATCGGTCGGATGCGAACGTCATAACAGGTTTGGAATTGGCATATATACAGCCCGCTTACCGGCTGAGAGGCTACCTCAGCCCCGCGCTCAATACTAATGGGTTCCTGGGAGCGGCCAGAGATGGCATTGAACTCAAGAATAGAAAGCGACGGAACGGGTCTCAGGAAATGAGGCCAGAGTAGCCCTAGCAATGACTGTGTCAATTCGGGCAATTCATCGTCCAGTTTCTGATGGATACGCCCATTCAGGAACGCAACACCCTCGAAAAGGCGTTCCACATACGGATCTCTATCATCAAGCTGGTTAAGATTCAAAAAACTTGCTCTTTGTGGATATGCTTCGGCAAATTCACGTGCGGCTTCATCCAGATATCGAAGTTCCTCGTCGTAATATTCCTTAGCGGTTTTCTTTTTTCCAAATGGATTATTCATCCTATATGATATCCCTTACCATTGGTGTTGCCTGCAAAGGCAAAAATGGGTAACAGTTAGTATCTACGTGCTTTTCATTCCATATAGTTTGACAAACTAGAACCGAAAATATCCAAAGGGAACTTGCTCAATTGCATAGCCTCCTGCCTATGGCATATTCTACTGACTTTGCGCTTCCTTGTCAAATGAAAAATCCTGATCTTCAGATAAGAGTGTGGACTGGATGGAGCAACACAGCATCATGCGGAGAAAAGGTCAGAACTACTTGCTCACCACTCTGAAGAACAGGAATGCGCCTGGGATTTGCTACATTGACCCTGATCAGGTGTCCAGCGGAAGTCTCTACTTCGTATTGAATCAGCGAGCCAAGATAGATGGAAGTAATGACCTTACCTTGAATTTGATTTACTTCAGATACTTCAGTGGAATCAGACCTAAATATCTTAACAGATTCCGGGCGGATATTTAGTATAAGCGGCGTATTGACAGGAGGCGGCTTATCAAATGAGTGCTTCCATGAAATGCGAAAGGGACTGGCATTTTGAGATTCCAGTAGCACGCAATCGCCGTCAATTTCAGTTACTACACCCTCCGAAAAATTTGACGTACCTACAAAATCTGCCACTGTCTGGTTCCAGGGGGCTTCGTAAATATCCTTCGGAGTTCCCTGTTGTATGACTAATCCCTCTGACATCACAGCGATCTGGGTGGATATAGCCAGAGCTTCCTCCTGATCATGAGTAACATATATGGTAGTGATACCCAGTTCCCGCTGAATCCGGAGTAGCTCATTACGCATCTGAACGCGCAATTTAGCATCCAGATTGGAAAGCGGTTCATCCAGCAAGAGCAATCTCGGCTCTATAACAAGCGTTCGCGCCAGAGCAACTCGCTGCTGTTGCCCGCCAGAAAGCTGAGACGGGCGGCGCTTTTCCATACCTTCCAGATTGACCATTTTCAGCGCATCATATACTTTATCCCGGACAGATGGCTTCGAAATTTTTCTTTCCTTAAGACCAAATGCGATATTTTCAAAAACGGTCATGTGAGGCCAGAGAGCGTAGCTCTGAAACACCATACCCACATTTCGCTCCCAGGGCGGCGTGTCATTCACTCGCTGATCGTCAAAATAGATGTCACCCTCGTCTGGCGTTGTGAAACCGGCGATCATCCGGAGCAGTGTTGTTTTGCCGCAACCGCTTGGACCTAAAAAGGTGTAGAAATCTCCCTTCTGGACGTGCAAAACAACATCCCTGACAGCATAAAGTTCACCGAATCTCTTATTTAAATTTTCTATGCGCACCTCAGCCGCTTTAAGCATCATATCTTTAACCTAAATTTTGTCCAAATGCACCGAGTATCATAGCAAAAACGACACTACGACAACGTTTCAAAATGAGTGGCATCCCACATAAGTAGGTTGCCCGGGATACTAAGATGACTTCCCACCTTGCCCTTCTAGTGCGGGGGCATGATCCTCCAATAACTGGATTCGTGCCCGGCATTCGCTCACTTCCGTCAGTAAGAACCGGGTTATCCCTATCAATCCGAACCCCAGAAGTGCACCACCCAGAAAGATGAGGGGGAAGGCCTCAGTGGCCGCAGCTTGAATCCACTGCCCATGCCATCCTTTATCTGGTAGGAACCGCGCGATATAGAAGCCTACAGCACACATCACGAATGTAATGCCCGTGACTTTTGTACGCAATATATACCCCTTCATTTTCTGCTCGTTTGACAATTTTTTCATCACATCAGCCTCCCTGGAACTCTTTCGTATCAATCTCATCCCATTTGGACAAAATCTAGGTTAAATGCTCCCCTTACATTTTAAAAGCAGTTCCCGATCCGCCGCTAAATGCCTTATTTACCAAATATGTTCCAATAGCGACCAGAAGTATAGCCGCAACCCCTAAACATGCTCCAGGACCTCTTCCAACGGCGCTCTGCATATATACATAGATACCATAGGATAACGGTCCGAATTCATCTTTGGGTACCAGCATCATGGTTGAACTCAACTCAACCGATGAGGTTATAAAGGAAATCAGACCGCCAGCCACCAAGCCGCCTGTCATCAGCGGAAGGGTGATCTTGCGGAAAGTGCGGCGACGATTTGCTCCCAGATTCATTGCCGCCTCTTCCAGCGACTCATGAATCTGCTGCATGGCGGCATAGCAGGAACGCAAAGTGTAAGGCAGTCTCCGCACTGAATAAGCTATTACCAGTATAAACCACGTGGAAGTTAATGGCGCTCCCAACAACGGTATGTCGTGGGAGTGAAAAACTCTCAGATAACCGATAGCCAGCGTAACTCCCGGAATTGCCAGCGGCAAAGTGGCGATAAAGTCCAGAATGTTTTTGCCGATAATTTTGCCCCGAATCAAAAGAAAAGCGATCAATGCTCCCAGCCCCACATCAATCACCGCCGCCAACGTGCAGTAGATTATCGTATTTCTTATATAATGAGGAGTCTGAACGAATATCTCCTTATAATGCTCCAAAGTATATTGTGCCGGCAACAGCGTAAAGCTCCAGAATTTGGCGAAAGATAACAGAGCGATACCGATATGGGGAAGCAAGCCAATTGTCAGGATAATGATGCAGAATCCCAGAACCAAAGCCAGTTTCCAGCCGGTGATCTTCTTCGATACACTGGAGCCAGTAGTTCCGCGCTGTGTCGTGGCATATTCAACTCTGTTGAGATATTTCAGGCTGATCCAGAGGGAAACCAGAGACAGGATTACAAGAATAACAGCGATGACATATCCTGCTTTATCCTCAAAGCCGATGTTGGTGATCCGAAGATAGGCTTGAGGAGCCAGCATGTTGGTATAATTGAGCATCAGGGGCGTTCCCAGATCATCCACTGTTTTTATAAATACAAGCAAAGCGCCAGCAATATAACCGGGCATCATCAGCGGCAGTGTGATTTTCCGAAACAGTCGGAGTCCGTGCGCCCCCATATTCTGAGCCATTTCTTCCAGAGAGGGATCAACATTCTTGAGAGAAGCGGAAGCGTTAAGCAGGATAAATGGGAAATAGTGAAGCGTCTGGACTATGATTACGCCCTTTAGCCCCTCCATAAATGGAATTGTCGTTCCAAACCATCGCAGGAGTAGCAGATTTAGTACCCCACTGCGTCCCAGTACCAATTGCATGGCGATGGCGCCCACAAACGGCGGCATAACCAGCGGTAGAATGCCCAAACTCTGGATCAGAATTCTGCCCCTGAAGTCATACTTTACCGTAAAAAATGCCAGCGGCAGAGCGATCAGGCTGCCAAAGACTACTGCCATTAAGCCTGCAAACAGGCTATTTCGCAAAGCCTCCCTGAATAAATCTCGCTGAAAGAAATTGAAGAAATGAGACAGCGTCAGGGAACCATCCTGCGTAAATGCTACGTACAGCACCCGCAGTATGGGGTACAAAATGAAGATGAAGAGCAACGCCAACAGCAGAAGAAAGACGACAAACTGCCGCCGGTCAACTTCTTTGAGATTGATGCTCGGTTTGATGGAATTGAGAATTGATTTCATAGAGAATTGTGAGCGTCTATAGGTTGCAAGGTAATATAGGGAGTAGCTGGGTCATTATCTGTACCTTAGTTTGCATACAAAGTTGATTTTCGAAAAAGTGGTTATATTGATAGATATGCTGTCTGAATTGCTCGGTAGAAAGATCAAACGAATTGGCCTCTATAAAGGCAAGAACCCAGACAGAAAGCTCACCTAGCAACCACCAGGCATCCACTTCTTCGATGATCTTGGTAGGAATGCTTGTCCTTTGACCATTGAGCCCGGCGATAACGGATATTTCTGCCTTCCGTTTCCTACCCTTAATCCTCGGGAAATAGTGGCAGTCTTTCTCCAGAGTATCATCCAGCCTGTCCGGCTCAATACCTTCCACCAATTCCAATCGGATATGAACACAAAGATTGTTATCAGGATCTTTGGGTACATCATTGGTTTCTCGCGGACATTCATGCACCAAAAACTGAAACCATCTGATAAATCCCTTCTCTTTCAGTTTGCGGATCAAAGGTGAGACTTTGGAATGCAGGATTTCTATATAATCCTCCCATTTACAGTCTTCTGGAATCTGGATGTAAATTTCGTATATCCTGTCAAGATCGATCTTTGCCATATCATCTCCCCCAAAATGCTGTTGCGCTGTTACCTTGTCCCGTAGGGACTTATGATGTTAGCCCAGTGATTCATCGCTGGGAATTGGATAACAACCACCAACCACGATTTCTCCACAAAAGGGCGACGTTACTGTAGCTAAAACCCCGTAGACTTATAATGTCAATCTCTATTTACAAAAGCAGGTTGATTGATAAGATGATTAGTAATAGAAGCCAAATGTTTGGCTTCATCATAAGATGCTTTGTTGCTCCACATGGCAAAAGTGATCTTGACCCATGTATTGGCAAGACACCTGAAAGCATGATTAGAGCTTTTGCCTTGATTACGTCTTTTGGCATACTGCTTATTAGCCCAGAGACTTGACTGGATGGAACATCTGGCAAACTGCTGAAAGGTGTTCCTGCCCAGTTTATTGGCGCCCCTTCTAAAGCCTACGAATCTGGATTGACCAGACATGGCTGTATATGGAACGGTGCCAAAGAGTTGTTGAGCTTCACTGGCATCAGTGAAGTCTCTGGTGGAATAGAGTACCAGAAGTTTAGCTCCCAAAATGTAGTCAGCGCCAGGAAGAGACCTGAAGATATGACCATCTGGTGAATCATCCATCAGGCTCTGGATCTGTCTTTCATACTCCTGAATCTGCTGTACTAATAGGTCAAGATGTGCAATAATAGCATTCTTAAGCCTGACCTTAGTCTTGACCACTGCCTGGGAGATATGATATACAGGCTTCTTGATAGCCTGATAGAATCGCTCCTTTGAGTCTTTGCGATAGATACCACACTCCTTAAGGAGTTGCTCCAGTTTCTTTGTTGAGAGAGCTTTCACTTGTGCAAAAGTATCTACTCTCTTCAGGAACTTAATGGTACATTTATTATCTATAGAACCAAAGGCATCCAGAGCTTGTGGGAAATACTCCTTCAGCGTGCTGGTAAGCTGATTAGAGAACCTGATTCTCTGCTGAATGAGTCTATCTCTGTCCTCCAGGAGCAAGCTGAGTTCTCTCATGGTTTCATCAGGCATCTGGATGCGTCTCAGGCTTTTGTGATGCTCCCGCACATAGTCAGCAATGAGTTGAGCATCAGCTTCATCAGACTTGGCATTGGATGGAGTTCTGCTCTTCCTGTAACTGCTTATGGCATTTGGGTTGGTTAACACTACAGTGTAACCATGCTGCGCCAGGAAGTCCACCAATCCAGAGCGTGGGTTCTCCAGACCAATGATGCACTCTTGGCTGTCTGTCTGGTGTTCCTGAATCAGCTTTAAGAAAGAGCAGAAACCATCATGGTTCATGTCGAATCTGTTCCTGTCAAGGACATCACCGAATGAGTTGGTTATACATGAATCGAAGAACTTATCTGACAGGTCAACGCCTATGTATAGCATTATCTAACACCCCCGATATGTTGTTTCAGGCTCAAACAATATGTTGTTTCAGGTCCAGACAGCAGCTAACCTTATATTGGTCTTCACGATATCCCAGGTGATATTCAAGAGACGACTTACAATTGAGCTTTCGCTGTCATTAAGGTAGTTCAGGAACGATCTACGGGTGGTGTTCCTAACACAGGGACGACTTGGTTCTCTGAACTGCCTGACCATATTCTATATGCAGATTATAACATATCGTAATATAGTTTAACATATAAGGGACGGTTGAAACTATCCCCAGATATATCGCTCATCGTATTCGATCCCGTGCTTCTTCAGAAAAGACAGAAATTCTTCCTCAAAGGTACGTCTTCGGTGATGCTCCTCCTGATTCTGAATATAAGCAATTGTGTCATCGATCCCTGAAACACTGATGCTGAAAGCTCCGTATCCCTCCTGCCAGGCGAAGTTACGGAGCATGGGAAACGTATCACTGACCCATTTTGACAATCCACCTTTTATCAATTGCATCGCTTTGGCAATTGGTATTGCCGAAGGTAGAATAAGGAGGATATGGACATGGTTTGCCGTTCCACCAATTGCCAATGCCTTCATCTTGTTTTCCTTAGCGATGCCACCCATGTAAGCCCACAATCGCTCCTTTATTTCGTGAGAAATGGTCTTGCGGCGATCTTTGGTGCTGAAAACGTAGTGCATACAACAACTGACATAGGAATGAGGCATAATGTTTATTCCTTTTGATTTCAGTCGTCCTTACAGGACTTGTGGGTGGTGGCAGATATTCCGTTCCCAGCGATGAATCACTGGGCTAACATCACAAGTCCCTACGGGACAATGAATTCGGTTCTATACCCTCCTTATAAGATTGATTAAAAAAACAGAAGAAACCAACCACATTTACTTCACAGCGTCCATTGCATGTTCAGACAATTTCTTCGCCTTCGCATAATTTGCGTTAGACATGGCGTCCCATTTGGTTTCA
>Ga0255402_1064_pt1 | contig 14394 bp, 15 predicted proteins | sample ANMaggSeSYBR01D4_FD_182125 | JGI IMG/M metagenome (GOLD analysis project Ga0255402, IMG submission 182125) | Sediment cell enrichment communities from methane seep in Santa Monica Basin, California, United Staets - ANME aggregate JGI... | ecosystem: Environmental > Aquatic > Marine > Cold seeps >...
CAATCTTCAGCAATAAGGGGAAAACCGGATGTTGTACTTCTCCTTGTTACAATATCCCTGGTTGTCATCGGAACAGTTATGATCTACAGCTCGAGTTCCATAATTGCCATGGAGAAATATGGCGATGGGTACCATTATATCAAGAAGCAGATATTATTTGTCTTGATCGGGCTTGGCGTCATAATAGGAATATCCCGATTGCCTTATCATTACTGGAAAAGGGCGGCTTATCCCGGCATGCTTATATCCATAGCGCTCCTGTCTCTGCTTATTATCCCGGGTTTCGGCGCAAAAGTGAGTGGCGCCACCAGATGGCTTCGCGCGGGGGGTGTGTCTTTCCAGGTATCCGAGCTGGTAAAAATTATGCTGGTTATATTCCTGGCTCATTATCTTACGAAGAAGATAGGACGCGTGAAGGAATTTTCCCGCGTCTTTGTGGTCCCGCTGGTCATAATGATGGTAATTGTTGGCCTTGTGCTGTGCCAGCCGGATTTCGGCGCAGCTGTTATCATGGTTGTGGTGTTTATGCTCATGTTCTATCTGGCGGGAAGCAGGATTGTGTATCTCGCCGGTCTCGTGGCGGCTGTAATCCCCGTGGGAGTTGTTTTGATTATCCATGAAAGTTACCGCATGCAGAGGCTTATGTCGTTCCTTAATCCTTGGGAAGACCCGACCAGAACAGGGTTTCAGATAATACAATCGTTCATTTCCTTTGGCTCAGGCGGGACTTTCGGTGTGGGGCTCGGCAACAGTATGCAGAAACTCTTTTATCTTCCCGAACCGCATACGGACTTCATCCTTTCGGTGATCGCCGAAGAGGGCGGTTTTGTCGGGGTTGTAATTGTTCTTGTATTGTTTTGTATCCTTATTATCCGTGGTTTCATGATTTCTTTTAACTGTGCGGATCTGTTCGGGATGCTCCTGGCCTCCGGATTGACCACGGTTATCGCACTGGAGGCATTTATAAATATGGCGGCTGTCATGGGACTGATTCCCACGAAAGGGCTGGTGCTCCCCTTTCTCAGTTATGGAGGTACGTCATTAATGATGTGCATGGTGACTGTCGGTATATTGTTGAATATATCTTCTTACCAGGAAAGGGACGAAGGTAATGCTGAAAATCCATGATCAGAGCAACGCGAGGTTTGGAAGGTCAATCTCTTTTCCTGGTCGTCAATCCCCCCCCGGGGGGGGGTGCTATATGGTGCATATACTTATTATGGGAGCGGTGGTCGTTACCGTAATGACCATCTCGTTGTGCAAAATTTCAAAGAAGAAGGTGTCGTCACCATGAGAGATGCCCGTGCACTTTTTAGGGTCGTGGGTTGTGTCCAGGGACGAGTGCCCCGGAGGTGATATAGCAGGTCTTGTAGTTCTTTTTGTGTGAGGTTTTTTCTTAACGGTATTATCGGTGCCGGTTTGTAAGATCGACAGGACTGGTCAGTTTACTATGGATGTAGAGAATAAAGGAATCAAAATCATCATAGCGGGTGGTGGTACCGGGGGGCATGTGTTTCCCGCCATGGCAATTGCCGGGGAGTTTCTGGAGAGGTCAAATGTGCGAGATGTCCTTTTCATAGGAACTGAGAAGGGTCTGGAGGCCAGGGTTTTTCGTGATATGGGCTTCACGCTTCGCACGATAAATGTGGAGGGAGTGAAGGGCAGAGGGGCTGCAAAGATGATAGTCAGTTTTCTGAAGATTCCGTGGAGCATAGCGCAGTCGGTGTCTATTATACGTAATTTCCGCCCCGATATTGTTTTGGGTGTGGGGGGGTACGCTTCAGGGCCGGCGGTAATAGCGGCCCATTTCATGGGTATAGAAACAGTCATCGCGGAACAGAACGCCCTGCCCGGTTTTACAAACAGGATGCTTGGCAGGTTTGTGGATAAAATATTTCTCTCGTTTCCCGATAGGAAAGGGTGGTTCGCGGATGCCAAGACTGTTGTTACGGGAAACCCTGTGAGAAAGGGATTTGTAAAGGGCATTAAAAAATCCCGGGGGACATGGGATAAATTTTCCATCCTTATATTTGGAGGAAGTCAGGGGGCCCGGACTATAAACAGGGCGGTTGTTGAATCTATCAAGTATTTGGAGGACATAAAAGACAGATTGATGATTATTCATCAGACGGGAGCTAAAGATGTGAACGAGGTATCTGCTGCCTATCATGATTGCGGGGTGGATGCGAGAGTGCATTCCTTCATTACCGATATGTCTTCGGCGCATGGGTCGGCAGATCTCTTGATATGCAGGGCCGGCGCGACCTCTATCGCCGAGATAACCGCGACCGGAAAGGCGTCTGTCCTTATCCCCTATCCATTCGCGGTCGGAGGTCACCAGGAATTGAATGCGCGCGTGCTGGCTGATGCGGGTGCGGCTGAAATGATCCTCGAAAGCGGGCTTGATGGAAAAAATCTTGCCGGGGTCATCAGGAGACTTTTTAACAGTCCGGAGACAATAGGCAGCATGGAAAAAGAATCTGAAAAATTGGGAAATGTGAAGGCGGCTGAGTATATAGTGGATGAGTGCATGACCATATTAGTAAGTTAGAAATTATTTTCTGCGGTTTTTGGCAGAGAATAATTTCGTTAACGCACTTATCCCGTTTATCGGGGTTGGGGATTAGCGGGAAAACCTAATGTACAGACGGGTAAAACATATACATTTTGTCGGGATAGGCGGTATCGGTATGAGCGGAATTGCCGAGGTCCTTTTGAATCTCGGTTATACGATCAGTGGGTCCGATCTGGAAAGCTCCGATATTACATCGAGACTGGAATCGTTAGGGGCCGGGATTTTTCACGGCCACAGGGCGTTGAATCTCATGGATGTCGATGTGGTGGTGAAATCAACGGCGGTTGGTGAAGACAATCCCGAGGTAATGGAGGCTCACAGCAGAAATATTCCGGTTATTCCGAGGGCTGAGATGTTGGCCGAACTCCTGAAAATGAAATATTCCATAGCCGTGTCGGGCAGCCATGGGAAGACGACAACCACTTCCATTATTTCAACTGTACTTGCGCATGGCGGTCTTGACCCTACGATGGTGATAGGAGGCAGGCTGGACAGCATAGGAAGTAACGCAAGATTGGGAGAGGGTGAGATTATTGTTGCCGAGGCCGACGAGAGCGACGGCTCATTCCTCCATCTGAATCCCTACATCGCCGTTATTACGAATATAGATCGCGAACACCTGGACTACTATCCCGGGATAGGGGAGATCAAGGATGCCTTCCTGCAATTCGCCAACGCGGTTCCCTTTTACGGGGCCGTTATCCTATGCGGTGATTGCGATAATGCAAGGGATATATTGTCGAGGATAAAGAGGAAAGTCGTTACCTATGGGGTATACAGTGACGCCGATTTCAGGCCAGCCGATATCTCCTTTAACGGCCTGACATCACGATTTTCTCTCTACCACAGAGGAACCCTTCTTGGGGAGATAGAGATGCAGGTTCCGGGGCTGTTCAATGTTTACAACTCTATGGCCGCCGTGGCCGTAGGCATTGAACTTGGCATGGAATTTTCCACAATACGCGAGGGCATACGTGCTTACAAAGGTGTCCACCGCCGACTTGAGATCAAGGGGCAGGCCGGTGGTGTCACAGTGGTTGATGATTACGGTCATCACCCGACGGAGATAAAGGCGGTGCTGGCAGCCGCGAAAAACGTGTGGGAAGGCAGGCTTATAGTCGTGTTTCAGCCTCACCGCTATACGCGCACCAAGTCTCTGTTTGATGAGTTTCTGGGTTCCTTTGACGATGCCGGGGTGTTGATACTGACGGACATATATGCGGCGAGTGAGAAGGAAATAAAAGGCGTTCACTCCATGACCCTCAGTAAAGGCATCAAGGATCATGGCCATGGTGATGTCATGTATCTGTCGGGTTTTAAGGAAATAGCCGATCATCTGTGTTCCATAGCAAAACCGGGTGATGTAGTTATCACGCTGGGGGCGGGAGATGTGTGGAAGATAGGGGAGGAATTGATGGGAAGACTTGGAGGTCAGGAGTCAGGGACCAAGGATCAGGAATAAAACGAATGATTGCGAACCGACAATTCAGGGACAAAATAAGCAGCATAGTCACCGGGAGGGTGCTTTTCGATGAGCCCATGTCTCTGCACACCTCCATAGGTGTCGGAGGAAGGGCTGATGCCCTGATCTTTCCTGATACTGTTGGTGAACTGAAAAAGCTGGTCTCCTTTTTCTTTAAAGAGGGAGTTTCTTTCCTGCCTGTTGGGAACTGTACGAATCTTATCGTAAAGGATGGTGGTTACAGGGGAGCGATGATTTCCCTGGAAGCGCTTCGAGGACTGGAGATAAGGAATGAAAATTCTTCTTCGAAATCTACTTTGAAAGAGAAATATGCCGATAGCGTCTGCGTTTATGCCCAGGCAGGGGTTTCACTTTCCGGCATTGTTGATTTCTCGATCAGGGAAGCTCTTACGGGGCTGGAATTCTGTGCCGGTATACCGGGCAGTGTCGGAGGCGGTGTGAAAATGAATGCCGGCGCGTGGGGAAGGGAATTGAAAGATGTAGTAAAATCGGTCTTTATCCTCGATACCGGCGCGAAGATAAGAGAGATAGAGAAAAAAGACCTGCTATTTGAGTACAGGAATCTCGCTCTTCCTGAGGGGACAATCATTACCGGCGCCGGTTTTTACCTTGTGAGGGGAAGCAGGGATGAAATCCGGGGAAAAATTTCGGATATTATCACGGCGCGCAGAGAGAAACATCCTCTCGCGTACCGGAGCGCGGGTTCCGTGTTCAAAAATCCCCCCGGCTGTCCGGCGGGAAGAATGATTGAAGAAGCCGGCCTCAAGGGCGTCAGGGTGGGGGATGCGGAAATATCCGGGAAGCATGGAAACTTTATTGTGAATATAGGCAGTGCAAAGGCGTCGGATGTCATTGCCCTGATTGACACAATCCAAAGGAGGATCCTGGATGAAAGGGGGATCCTTCTTGAGCCGGAGTTGAAGATCATAGGGAATGAACCATGAAAAAATCCCTCAAATCAACCATTTCACCCAGAAGGAACAGATCGAAACGGCGATCCGGAGTGATCCGTGGCGAAATTTTCAGGACACTTGCCATTATCAGTGTTGCCGGCCTGTTGGCGATTTTCATGGTGTATGCATATAATTTTGCCATGTGTGCGGATTATTTTCGGTTGAAAAATACTACTGTCAGAGGTTGCAACAAGGTCAGCAAAGAGAAGGTTGTTGAACTTGCCGAGATATCATCCTCTATGAATATCCTGACTGCAAATCTCGGGAAAATGGCGCGAGGGATAGAGGATGATCCGTGGATCAAGGATGTCTCTGTCGGGAGGGAATTTCCTGACAGACTGGTTATTGAGGTTGTCGAGAGAGATGCCGTCGCTCTTCTTAAGAATGACAAAGACCTGTATGTTGTGGATCGCGACGGAGAGGTGTTCAAAAAATTTGAGGCGGGCGATACCGTGGATATCCCCGTATTTGCAGGGTTTTACAGAAATGGGAGTGTAAGGGAAAGTTTGCTGGAAAGGGCCTTTGAATTTCTGGACTGTCTTTCTAAAAGAGACAATTTTCCGAGAGCGTGGAATGTGTCGGAGATTTATGTAGATGACGTATATGACTTTTCTGTCTTTACGGACAACCATTTGTTTTTGAATCTCGGTTTCGGAGATTACGAAAAGAAGTTAAAGAGGCTAAAGAGGGTTATGGAGGACTTGGCGCGAAGGGATTTGGACAGGACGTTTTTAAGTATTGATCTTGTAGATTGCAGTAGGATTATTGTTCAGCGTGGAAATGTTTTCGGTCCGAAAAGTCTGACAGAAGATCGCAAGACGGAGATATGATGTCGGAAAGGATGTAACAGATGGCAAAGAGGGAAAATATCGTAGTAGGACTGGATATAGGAACGACCAAAACGTGTGCTATCGTCGGTGAAATTACGAATGTCGGAATAGATATAATTGGGATTGGTACTCATCCGTCAAGCGGACTTCGAAAGGGTATTGTGGTGAATATTGACAGCACCGTGGATTCAATAAAAAGGGCTGTGGAAGAGGCGGAATTGATGTCGGAATGCGAGATAAGGTCCGTGTTTACGGGTATTGCCGGGAGTCACATCAGGGGGTTGAACAGCTATGGCATTGTGGCGGTCAAGGGCGGTGAAGTTGATGAATATGATGTAAAGAGAGCATTGGAAGCGGCTAAGGCGATTGCCATACCTCTGGACAGAAAAATAATTCACATATTGCCTCAGTATTATATAGTTGATGATCAGGACGGGGTAAAGGATCCCATAGGAATGTCGGGGGTCAGACTTGAGGCCAAGGTTCATGTCGTAACTGGAGCCGTTACATCCATACAGAACATAATCAAGTCCGTTAATCGTGTGGGCCTGGATGTGAATGACATTATTCTGGGACCCCTGGCCTCCAGCGAAACGATCCTTAGTCAGGATGAAAAGGAACTGGGCGTTGCTCTGATCGATATCGGTAGCGGCACTACTGACATCACGGTCTTTGCCGAGGGGAGCATTAAACATACAGCTGTCCTGGCTCTGGGGGGTAATTATGTTACCAGTGATATATCTGTGGGACTGCGGACTCCAGTGCTGGAAGCTGAAAAGATAAAGATAAGGTATGGCTGCGCATATATTCCACTGATACCCCAGAATGAAATCATAGAGGTTCCAAGTGTGGGTGGAAGAAATCCGAGAAATATTTCAAGGCAGGTGCTGGGGGAGATCATTGAACCGCGCATGGAAGAGATTCTCAGTCTTGCACAGAGGGAAATTGTCAAATCGGGTTATGACGATCTGTTGGCCGCAGGTGTTGTACTTACGGGGGGAACAGCAACCCTTGAAGGGATAACCGAACTGGCGGGGCAGATATTCAATACACCGGTAAGAAAGGGATACCCCGTGGGTGTTGGAGGCATTACAGATATAATTAATAACCCGATGTATGCGACGGGAGTGGGATTAGTCGTTCGTGGAAGTAAAGATCGCTCTGGATATACCATAAAGAAAAGCGAAAAGAATATATTAAGCGGGATAATAAAGAGAATGGAAAGATGGTTCAACGATTTTTTCTAAGAGGAAGGAGGGCGTGGATATGTTTGAGTTAGTAAAATGCGGCGCTAAAAGCAATGCCGCAAAGATTAAGGTTATAGGTGTCGGAGGTGGCGGAGGAAATGCCGTTAACATGATGATGACCTATAATCTCAAAGGCGTGGATTTCATCGTGGCAAACACAGATTCCCAGGCCATGGTAGCATCAAAAGCCCCGATAAAGGTGCAGCTGGGAGCTGAGGTTACAAAAGGCCTTGGCGCCGGGTCGGACCCTGAAGTGGGTAAGAAGGCGGCTATTGAATCCCGGGACAAGCTGAGTGAGATCCTGGATGGAGCTGATATGGTTTTCGTGACGGCGGGTCTTGGCGGAGGTACCGGGACCGGTGGCGCACCGATTGTGGCGGAAGTTGCGAGAGAGATGGGCGCGCTTACTGTTGCGGTCGTCACAAAACCGTTTCAGTTCGAGGGGAAGAAGCGGGGGCAGCAGGCGGAAGAAGGCCTCGCAGAATTGAAAAAGGTGGTTGATACGCTTATTGTGGTTCCTAATCAAAGGCTTCTGAGCATCAGTGGGAGAAATATGTCTTTGCCGGATGCCTTCAAAAAGGCTGACGATATTCTCTACAACGGGGTTAGGGGAATTTCCGACCTTATTATGGTACCCGGTCTGATCAATCTTGATTTCGCTGATGTCAAGAATATTATGTCCGAGATGGGACTGGCTCTTATGGGCACCGGAGTGGCCGGCGGTGAGAACAGGGCTGTTGAGGCCGCGCAGAAGGCTATTTCCTCTCCTTTGCTGGAAGATAACTCGATTCAGGGAGCCCGGGGTATACTTCTCAACATAACAGGCGGATCCGAGATGACACTCTTTGAGGTAAATGAGGCGTCATCTCTTATACAGACCGAAGCCCACGAAGACGCGAATATTATATTCGGAACGGTTGTCGATGACAATATGGGAGAGGAGGTACGTATTACCGTCATTGCAACGGGGTTCGATTCAAATGGCAGGAATGGTGAAAGGATTTCTGAAATTTCCAAGATACCGAGTTTAAACGATAGAAAAAGGGAAGACCTTTCAGTTCCTACTTTTAAAAGAAACCGGGACGAGAAGACCGGAGAGAAGCCTGTTGTTGTCAGGATGGGAATGATAAATGATGATGACAATCCGGATTTTGAAACACCTGCCTTCCTCAGAAGACAGGCGGATTAGGCGAGAAGAAACTGTATGAAAATAAGTAACAGTTCATAGATGCCAAATATCATGAGAAGTTAATGGCGAAAAGCTGCCGAGATTTGGAAATTTGGCAGAAAACCACGGAGTTAGCGGAGGTATGCTATCATATAACCGGGAAGTTTCCCGGTTGCCTCTTTACCGCTATCGTATCGTAAAAAGACGAACAAAATACTGCCATGCCTTCTTCAGCAGAAGGCGAGAATAATGGACTCCCTCCGGACCCGCCAGTAATGCACCCAGTCCCAACATTCCCCAGCTCAGGGCGTATAGCGCTATTCCCAGGTAGAAGAAGAATTCGTTGTGTTTGTTTATGGCTATGGCATTACATGCCAGCATGGCTCCCCAGCCAAGCGGCTGGTTGGTTGTCAGCAGTATTATTCCTATCCAGAACTTGAGGCTGAACTTCATGGTCCTTTCACCCTGCGGAGGCGTATGGTTCCTCAGCCTTTTTCCCTATATGTCGAATGATTCTCCCTCTTTCGGTGCAATGCATATGGTGGAAGACCCTTTTTTTTCTAATATAGCCTGTGCCATTTTTAGTTTGTCGTCTATGTCATCGTCTGTCTGATCAGGGTCATGGTGAAACAGATACAGATTTTTTACCCTGGCCCGGTCGGCCAGCTCCACTACCTGACTTACGGATGAATGTCCCCATCCGATCTTTTCTTCGTATTCCTCATCCGTATATGTACAGTCGGTTATCAATGCATCGGTATTTGAGACAAAGTCTGTCAGCTTGTTTACATAATTTTCGCTGTAGAGTCTGTTGGATTCCGGGTAAATTTCATTATCCGTGACATAACAGATGGACCTGTCTTTGTAATTCAGACGATAACCAAGGCATTGACCCGGGTGATTAAGAAACATTGTTTGTATCTTTATTGTGTCTATAACAAACTGTTCTTCCCCCAAGTCGCGGAAGGAGACCCTCGCACCGAATTCCTGTATATTGATGGGAAAATATACGCCGTCCATTTGTCCTGCTATCAATCCACGCATGGACATGCCGCCGTTGGGCGGTCCGCAGATCTCAAAGGTGTTTCCCCGTGGGTACAGCGGTACAAAAAAGGGGAGGCCGTTTATGTGATCCCAGTGAGGATGCGATATAAATATCGTAGCTCTTGTGGTCAGATGTCTTTCAGACAGGAGGTAGTTCGACAGTTCTTTTATCCCGCTCCCGGCATCGAAGATGAAGAGGGCATCTCCCGGGAACTGAAGGCTGACGCAGGGTGTGTTTCCTCCGTACTTCACTGTCCTTCGCCCTGGCACCGTCAGAGTCCCACGTACACCCCAGAAGGTCACTTTAATATTTCCTTCTATGAGTTGTTTATCTTTTTTATTCATGGTGTTTTCCAGATGACAGATTTGACCGGGTAATTCATTATCGGATTGTGAACTAAATTAGCACCTACTTTTCGCATGATTTTTTGTTTGTGTCAAAATATTTTGCCAAACTTTTAAAAATCGTTGTGCTGGCCGGTGTTTTCATTGACTCGTGTATCGAAATAATTTCAGGTTCAGCCCCAGTTCCATATCATTTTTCAGACGAACCAGGGATTGTGAAAGGCGTGCCTCTCCGGCATGTTTGCACAACATCTCGCCCAGTTTACCTTTGATGGTATAGGCAACCGACAGTATATTATCCAGGTTTTCCAGCTCGTTCAGCAGCCGGGCGGCTGTCTTTGGACCTACTGTGGGGACTCCGGTTATGTTGTTGGTGGTGTAGCCCGTCAGCGCGAAGAGATCCACCAGTTGATCCGGCTGTACGTGCAGTTTTTCCTTTATGTATGCCTGATCCATATCCAGTCTCTGGAAATGGTCACGCACCACTATCAGACCCGAAACAAGCTGCAGAAACATCCTGTCTGTCGAAAGTATGACGGCATTGCCGCTTCGCGATGCCACTTTTCCGGCCAGTGTGGCTATAATATCATCCGCTTCCAGTGTGGGGAAACACACGGAGCGGACACCGATCTCCGAAAACGCATCCTTGAACCGGTTCATCTGCGAATTCAGGTCTTCGGGCATGGGTGAGCGTCCGGCTTTGTATTCGGGATACAAGCTATGGCGCCATCCCGGTTTGTGCCCGTCAAAGACACAAATCGCGTGGGTGGGTTGGCATTCACGCAGGGCGCGCTGGAGGGAGTGGACACTTGTTGTCAAAGCGTCATTCACGCGACCCGGTCCGTCATCTCCCGGTTGCGCGGCATACACACGGCGGATAAGGTTGAGGGCGTCTATCAGCAAAAGTTTAATTTTCATTTTTTGTAACTAACCCGGCTCTTAATCTGTGGGTGGTCCGCCCATGTTATCGGCAAACGACCGGTACCTTCTGGCTTCTCTCTCGTTTCCTGTGGCGGTGTAGATCTGTTCCACTTTCTCGAAATAATTTTTTCTTCCTGCAGGATCTTCCTCAATCAGCGAGAGATATATCTCCAGTATCTTCGTTGAATGATCTCCAAGTTCTGTTGAGATATCCGCGTATTTTTGTTTGACGAAAGGGTCAATCCTCACGCCGCAGCTGCTGCATTTTCCCATTATCTCGCTGTACAGTTCAAGGGCCTCGTCGTTTTTCCCGAGCGCTTCATATGTTGCCGCCAGTGACAGGGCTGTGTGTTCATCCCAGCTCTGAGATTGCAGGAGATCCAGGTAGAAGGCCTCCGCGTCTTTGTACCTTCCGGACCGGTACAGCGATTCGCCTCTGAGATGCAGGATGGGAGCTGATTTTGCCAGTTTTCCCGGGCAGGAGAAGAGCAGGTCATCGGCTTCATCAAACCTTTCCATCGCCCACAGGGTTTCGCATAAGACCTGGTATCCATGTATGGAGTCTGGATGGTTTTTGATAAATTGTTCAAGAAGCAGGAAGGCATCTTCGTGTCTTCTCATGTTCAGACAGGTAGTTGCCAACTCAAGGGGGATCAGGCTGCCCGGCTGATTTTCTTCCAATGCCTGCGATAATTTTGTTGCGGCCAGTTCATAGTCTCCCTGGTTCAGGGCCACATACCCTGTTATGAACGTGTTTCCATAACTCCGGTAGGCATCTTTCACCTCGTCCGGCAGTGCGCCGCACAGAGCGGTAAAATATTCGCCCTCCTGTGTGTGCCATTCCCGATCTTTTGTCTTATTCTCCGGGGTGTGAAACCAGGGGGCTTCCATATTATCCCCTGCGATATCGTTCTGAGTCTTGCCGAGCAATTGTTCGAGTCCGGCAACAAGCTCAGGATCTTCCGTCAGTTCCAGCGCAAGGTGAAATAGTTCTGACGCGCCTTCATGGTCTCCGGATTCTCTCAGTAATTCCCCATTCTGTTTGTGTTGCAAGGCCAGAGCTTCACTGCTTCTGACCATTTTTTCACGGAGGCGATTTTCAAGGTTCGTATCTTCTGAACATCTCTTTTTCATCTTGTCCAGAGCGGTTTCATACTCCAGCTTTGCCGCTCCGTATTCCATAATCTCGAAGAAACTGTCTCCTCTTTTCTCATATTCTTCGGGGGTTTTACCCGAAAATATCTTCAGAAATCCCACTTAATTGCCTCCTTCAGTTTCCTGCTTTTTTCCCCTGATTACGACAAATGAGCCTTCGCCACATCCATCCTTTACCACTTCTGTATTGTCTATGTCTTTCAGATCACGGAAGATTGTCTGGGTAAAGGCAAAATTTTCGAACCCTGCGTCTGTCATAAGAGAAACAACCTCGTCCGCCGAATAAAAAGATGCCTCCCTGTAAAACTTGTTTTCGGCTTTATACCTTTCATAGTTCTTTCCGACAGGGCTGGTGCGATCGACAAAACCAATCACAAGCGCGCCGCCCGGTTTCAGTATCCTGTATGCCTCACGCAGAGCGGCTCTTACATCGTTCAGGAAACAGATTGCCGTGACCATTAGTGCGAAATCAAACCGGCCATCGTCAAATGGAAGATCTTCGGCAATACCTTCATGAACCTCTATGCCTCGTTTGACGGCAATCTCAGCCATTTTCATGGACGGATCAATTCCGAGCCTGATGCCGAGTGGAAGGGCAAACCTTCCGGAGCCCATACCTATCTCGATGCTTTCTCCCTCTGCCGGCAGCAATTCTTTCACAGCCCGTAATTCAGCCTCATATACGAACCGGTTTTCCTCAAACCACTCCTCGTATTCATCCGTATGTGTTTCAAATGGTCCTTTTCCCACCATGTGCTTTGCGTTGTCGGGTTTCATAAAATACTCCGATTCCTTGTCTCTGGTTTCTCTATATGTCGATTATCAGCCCCGCGCCGCCCTCAATATATGTATCGGGATATAATGATTTTATCTTCGCCTTGAACTGGGTGCAGTGAGTGGCGCATATCACTGGCATCCCCTCCAGCAGTTTAAATTCGTTGAAGCCGTGGAGGCCCCCTATAAGAGCGTATATTCTTCCATAGGTGGAAGCAGCTTCCAGTATATTCTTCACACCCGGGTGAGAACAACCGGCTATCACAACCTGTCCTCTGTCCGTGCTGACGACAAGTGATTGTTCAATCTTGTCACCGTAGGGTACTTGTTCAGACCCTTGAAGCTCTCCCGTTGAGAAGACTCCTTCACAGATCTTTATGGGTTCTTTCACCACGATGACTTCCCTGGCTGAGTCGGGAGGGATGCTGTACGATGAAGGGATGTATAGCCTGACATTGCTGTTTTCTTTGAGAAAATCTACCAGACCTCCCGTGTGATCCCAGTGGTCATGAGAAATAAACACATCGCTTACCGACGAAGGCTCGATGTCCAGTTTCTTCATGTTGTCAAGGAGGATGGTCCCCTTCGCGCCGGTATCAAAAAGGATGTTTTTCCCAGCTGCCTCCACGAGACAGGCAAATCCCCAATCAGGGGTAAGGTCCTTTCTTGATGTTTCATTGTCGTAGATGATTGTGATTTTCATACATCTTCTCCTTTCTAATGCGCGGGATATGGCAAGCGCCTCTGTGAGTTCAGGGGATTCCGATAACACTCTTGGTTTGCGGAATCTCCAAGAAAGTCCATTGATAACGGGCCGGAGGCGAACAACCCACGGCCTGAAAGATGTCTACATGGCGAGAAATTTACCCTCTTTGATGCATTTGTCCCAGAATTCATTTGATCCCTTCAGAAAAGCTTCTTTTGGCAGATAGTCCCGGGCAACGTCGTCAAGAACCTGTGTGGACAGTGTGCCCTTTTCCACGAGTTCTCTTCCGGCGCGGCGCGCGGCCTCTTTTATTTCTTCAATCTGTTCGGCGAGGATTTCCTGCAGGGCGAGGATGTAGCTTGACGGACGCACCACCGCTCCCACAAAACGGGACTGCATGTTGCGGCATATGCGCTCCATGTGATCGATGAGCCCGTCGAAATTGTCCCGCTCATAGAAGCCGCATACGCTGAGCAGAACTACATCAGGTGGATTTTCCCCATGCCTTCTTGGATGACGGTAGTGCCCGTCTACAAATTCGAAATGAGGATCGGCGAAGATCATCATGCGATCCAGAAAAGTCTTTGTCTGGGCGGTCATTCCGTCCACGTAAAGAGGGGTTCCTATCACGACACAGTCGGCCTGGCGCACCTTTTCCGCAAGTTCCGGCATATCATCCTTGTGAACGCATACACCGGGGGTTTTCACCCAGCAGTTGAAGCAGCCGAGGCAGTAGTTTATCTTTTTCTTCTGCAGGAAAACCGTTTCCACTTCTGCGCCTGCCTCCTTGGCCCCTTCCAGGAAGTTTTCCATTAGTATATGGGTCATCCCCTTTTTCATGTTCGGACTTCCGTTTACTGCGAATATTTTCATCTGTTGCCTCCTTTTGTATATGCCGGGTAACTCACCCGTGTCTTATTTTCATAATTATGATGTAGAGTGTAAAGCTGACACCTACCGCGTTCCCCGCTATTACCGGGATCGAATGTATCAGCAGGCCGTAGATAAACCACAGGAAAAGGCCGGTTGCCAGTACCGAAAATGCACCCAGTGAAAGATCGGATGTCTTCTTCGTGCGGTATATCTTGACAACCTGGGGCGTCATGGACACCGAGCATATAAACGCCGCCATAAATCCGATTATCTCAGCCGTGTTCATAGATATTCTTTCATGTCTTTTTTTTCGAGGCGTC
>Ga0255402_1065_pt1 | contig 14383 bp, 13 predicted proteins | sample ANMaggSeSYBR01D4_FD_182125 | JGI IMG/M metagenome (GOLD analysis project Ga0255402, IMG submission 182125) | Sediment cell enrichment communities from methane seep in Santa Monica Basin, California, United Staets - ANME aggregate JGI... | ecosystem: Environmental > Aquatic > Marine > Cold seeps >...
TGCCTCAAGCACTTGCCAGCCGCAAGATACACCACAGATTTTTCAATTGACTGTCCAATAAGCTCCAGCGGATTGATTACCTGTAGCTCTTCGGAAAGCTTCTGAATGTCTTTGCAATCGCTGGATATTTTCAGCTTTATCTTTCCATCGTCTGTTGATTTCGCCTCGATTGCGATCTGAAAACCGCAGTTATCCATGCAAACGTGAGCCTGAGTCATTGTTCATTACCTCAAAGTGGGGGTTACGGTGAGTTCGCCAGAATGGTTTCGATAACATCAGCATACTTCATCAAGGCGAGGTAGTTCCGCAGGGAAAAGCCGCAGTTGTTGAGAGCTTCTTCGGAATAATCGCTCCGATGCTTCTTCGGATGACTGGGATGAGAGCCGTCTCTAGCAATGAGGGTTGGCACGTCGTAGCCCTTCCACTGGCTAAATTTTTCCAGCGCCCCATTCCAGTCTTCAGGACGACGCTTCATAATTTCAGCATGGAAATCTATGAGCGGAACTTTCAGGCGATGAGCAATGCCCCGCACGGCATCTGCAAATATCGCCGCCTTTTCCACGAATCCGTTTCGCGGTGGAATCGTACTCAGAATCACTATCGTCCCGTTGTCCAGACATTTTTGCACTACTGCTTCTGTTTTGGTTCGATATTCATCCAAGCTCAAGTTGTGTACATCGTTCGTGCCGAACATGATCAAAGCCGTTTCAGGATTGAGGCTGCGTAGCCATTCATCCATGTTCTCATGCGCCCACCGTATTGTCATCATGCCTTCGTTGCCATATTGTGCGCCCTTCCAGTCTCGCCAGCACTCTGGTTGCATGTATTTATTGACCAGCGAAAACGCTTTCTCCATTTTTGGCGGAGCGTTTTTGCGGGCATAGGGTAACGGAGCCCAGAACGCCATTGTCACCGTTATGGAATCCCCAAAATGCGCGAATGTTCCCTTGCGTCCAGAGAATTTGCTGTGAACCTCTTTCATTGTTTCGCCCCAAATCCTTTTCCCGTTTTCAGAGCTTACATCTGCTTGGCATTGTGGCGCAATGGCAACTGCGCAGAAAAGTAACAAGAGCAAGATAGTAAGGAAATATTCTGTCATAACTCGTTCGTCCTCCCGCAAAAGATGAGTTGCTAATACGAGTTTTTCAGTTAGTCCCTGAACCCAGCAACTACACATATTGTCATTGCGAGCGAAGCGAAGCAATCTCGTGGTCTGGCGGGTGAGATTGCTTCGCTTCGCTCGCAATGACAGAAAAAACGTGCGCTAACTGAAAAAGTCGTATTGCTAATACAAAAAACGTCTGTATGATCCTATCATAACCCTATGCGTCTTCATTTGTCAAGCGCTGGATACTGATAAATCATGCAAGGATATTTTTAGTTGTGTTTTATTTTTCTTGTCGGCTGGCAACCTCGTCCTACGCGGGGCAGCAGATTCAACGCGATTCTGTAGGCAGGACGGTGCATTGTGGATATACACCGGCGAATAGATATGGAATAGCGCTATGAGAATGAAGGATAAACAACGGAATTACGGAGCGTTAATTTGCCATCGCTTCCCGGTGTACCATCATCGGCAATGCCGCTGAATTCAAGGTGTGAAAAAGACGCAGGAGTGCGCTGGCATGTATCTGGCAAATCCTGGACTCAGTTAGGTCGAAAATTTTCCCTATCTCTTTCATGGTCATTTCTTCATAGTAATATAGCGTTATGATAATTGCTTCTCGCTTCGGCAAAGACTTGATGGCATTAGCAAGAAGCGATTTCGTTTCGCCAGAAACGAGTTCATTTAATGGATCTGGTGCGTCGGGATCCTCTACAGATATTTCATGAAGTGTTACGTCGTCACTTGCGGAGAGCTTTTGGCTCAACATCAACAGAGTGGAAGGACCTATCTGAACCAGCGTTTTCCGAAACTGGTGAATGTCCATATCCAAAGCATTTGCCAGTTCAGCTTCAGTAGGCGAACGCGAAAGAGACTGCTCCAGACGAGCGTAGGCTTTCTTGAGATTCCGAACCTTCTCCTGAACTGATCTGGGCGTCCACTGCATGTTTCGGATTTCATCCAGTATCGCGCCACGAATCCTGTATTTAGCGTATGTTCTGAAACTGGTCTGCATGACAGGATCATACTTCTCCAGGGCGTCCAGCAAACCAATTATTCCCATGCTTGTAAGATCATCGCTGTCACAACATGGAAATGCGTACACAGCGAATCTTTGCGCAAGCGCCTTCACCATTGGAAGGCATTCCAAAACTAATTCTTCCCGAGCACTAACGTTTCCCTCGTGTTTATACCGTTGCCACAACTCCGCCAACATTTTATAACCCTCAGTTCACACTTACCTTATTTTACTTGCCAACAACTCACATCTCTTGAATTCATTCCGGAAATAGGAACATGATTTTGATATATTCCGGGAAGTCTCTTAGCAAATTAAACGCGTTTCATGGCAGATGGTCTTACATTTAGCAAGTATTATGCCAGAGGATTATTGGCTTCAGTTTCGGGGTCTGCGCCGCGTAGTAACACAAACTGCGGCGATTTGCGGGTGGGGATAAATTGCCGGGGATAGGGAAATCATTTCCCATTTTCGGGAAATGATTTCCCTAATTGTGTAATTGTGTATATAGCCCATGCTTCCGGCAGCAAAATCGTTTTCTTAGTGGTTTGATCGCTTAATTTTGCCGGGCATCTTCTCAAGCGTTGGCTGTTCGACAAGCGCATGGGTTGTTTCTTGAAACCTGTGCACTGCTGTTCCAGCCTCACCGGTTGCCTCTTCCACAGCGTCGAGGTAGGACTTCAATTCTTCGTTTTCCGCCATCAGCAGCGCCAATTGCGCATTTGCCAATATAGCTGTAAGATGGTTATTAAGTTGATGTGCCAGGTCTCTACTCATTTGCATTAAAATGTCGAATCTGTTTTCTTCAGTAGTCCCCCCCCGGGGATGTTCCGCATCTTCTTCAGGCAGAAGAAGCCTGGTAATACTGTCGCTGTTCTCGTTCACGGTTTTGTCTCGTTCATTACTTCGTTGGGTTGAAGACTGAATATATGTGGATTTATCGTTATTAGGCTTCAATGCTGTTCTCCTATGACGAATAGCATGAGTTGTTTACAACATTTATTTGGATACGGAATTTCACCGAAAGACAAAGAGAAATCTAGTGGGATTCTGTCAGAATTTGTGCCATTTTGCTTTCCACGCGCCATGTACATAGATTCCATATCGCATTATCCCCTCTGCCGCTTGCTCCGCTTTCACTTCATACGTTTCCCCAAGAATTTGTGTTCTCAGATTGGCGACTATATCTTCCCGAACATCCGGGGTCTTATGTATAAGCTCGTTTATTTTTTTCATTTCCATGGTTCTGGCTGGCGGAGCGCTCTTCCTTCCCTTTTATGAAATAATCCTCTGAGTTGAAAGCACAGAAAAGAACGCAATGCGAACGCTCATGGGATTCTTTCGCACAAAATCGCAAATTTCCAGGACTAATGATCAACAACGCCACCAAAGCTGTTGATTGAGCGCGCCGTGTACAAACTACAATGCCACAAAGGTTATACACCTTCTATATCGGTAGGAATATCTCTTACCTTAAACTTTTTTGGAGATTTTTGGAGGGATCAGGAAAACAGGAGCAGGTCTTTTTCTTCTTGTTTTTTATTTTCGGCGGGGGTTGTTTTTCCTTCTTCCGCCATGTATTTGCGCAGTTTGTTGCGAATTGTTCTGGGGGTTATGCCCAAAATTTTGGCGGCGCGGGTTTGATTGCCGTTCATTTTTTCGAGGGTACTTATGATAAGGTATTTTTCCGCATCTTGAAGGGTAGCACCCATAAACTCTAATGGCAAACGCGCAGATTCTAGTGGAAGGTCATGTGGAAAGAAATCGGTAACTGACAAAGCATCGTTGCGACAAAGCGTCGCTACGTTTTCCACCAGATTCTCCAGTTCCCGAACGTTTCCGGGCCAGTCATACTCCTCCAGCGCTTCCATAGCGTCTTCGGATATTCCAAGCGTCTTTCCGCTTCGCCGGGAGAATTCATCAAGGAAATGGTTAGCTAGAAGTCGGATGTCATCTCTGCGCTCGCGCAGCGGCGGAACGGTTATTGGAACGACATTAAGCCGATAATAAAGGTCGCTTCTGAATCTTTGCTCCTCGATCTCCTTCTTAATATCTTTGTTCGTTATGGCAATGACACGCACATCAACTTTTATGGGAGCGCTGCCGCCTATTCGATCAATTTCTCGTTCCTGCAAACATCTGAGGAGCTTTGCCTGCAAAGCGGGCGCCATTTCCGCTATTTCGTCCAGTAGAAGTGTCCCGCTATGGGCAAGCTCGAATTTGCCGATCTGCCTCGCTATGGCGCCAGTGAAAGCCCCTTGCTCATGTCCAAACAATTCACTTTCAAGCAGGGCTTCGGGCAAAGCGGCGCAGTTTATTGACACAAACCGCTCGTTGCGTCGGTTGCCGCAATCGTGAATCGCTCTGGCTATGAGTTCTTTGCCTGTACCGCTCTCACCGTTAATGAACACGCTCGCGTTGCTGTCAGCCACAATGTTTACCGTTTCCAGTATTTGCCGCATCTGTGGATCCGATGTGATGATCCGCCCGTAATACGTCTCTGCTTTGCTGCGCTCGTAAAGCAGTCCCGCGAGTACCTCATAGAGTTTGGCTGCTGAAAACGGCTTAGAAAGGTAATCGCTGGCGCCGTATTTCATAGTTTCCACAGCGCCATTCACTGTTCCATAACCAGTGATCACCACTACCGGAGTGCCGGGAGAAATCTTCTTGAGCTTTTTTAGAAGAGCCACTCCGCTCATTCTGGGCATTCTTACATCGGTAATAACTGCCTCAATGGTATTTTGCTCAAATATCTCCAGCGCTTTATAGGCGTTGTCCGCAAGTATTACGTTGTATCCTCTCAAACTCAGAGCGTTCTGTAAAAAATCACGGATCACTGATTTATCATCTACAACCAGGATCGTTCCAGATGGTTGTTTTGACATGAGCTACTTCCCCAAGTTTATCAGAATAATCGCCGTACAAATGCGAATAAAGAACAAAAAGATTCTAATAGAGGTAGTCGCCACACCATACAGGGATCGGTCGCTACATTGACGCCGGAGCGGAAATGCCCAGAAGCCCCAGTCCATTCGCTAGTGTTCTTCTGACGCAGTTCACCAAAAGCGCGCGCGCTCTGGTTATTTCCATGTTTTCGTCGTCCAGAACTTTGTGCTTGTTATAAAAGGAGTGGAAGGCGGCGGCTAAGTCCTGGAGGTAGCGCGCAAGCCTATGCGGTTCTCTGGACATGGCGCTTTCGTGAATCGTATCAGGGAATTCCGCCAGTTTTTTTATCAACTCGCGTTCCTCTAATTCGCCGAGCAATGAAGCGTTAGCGTCGTTTAGATCCGCCAGTTCTAAACCGCGCGTTTTCGCCTGCTGAAATATACTGCATATTCTGGCATGAGCGTACTGGATGTAGAAAACAGGGTTCGCTTCAGCTTGCTGTATCGCCAGGTCCATGTCGAAGTCCAGTTGGGCTGTAGTGGAGCGCATCTGGAAGAAGAAACGCGCCACGTCTACGGCGAATTCCTTTCCGATTTTCTCCGCCAGTTCTGAGATCAACTGTCTAAGCGTGACGAAGTGCCCTGCGCGTTTTGACATGCGCACAGCCTGTCCCGCGCTTATCAAATTCACCTGCTGTACGAGCATGATTTCCAGCCAGTCATGTGGAAGCCCCAACGCCTGCATACCTGACTTCATTCTGGATATATATCCGTGATGATCTGGTCCCCAGAGGTCTATGACTTTCGTGAAACCGCGCTGTGATTTGCCCAGATGATACGCCCAGTCAGGAACTATGTACGTCACGTCGCCATTGCTTTTTATCGCGACCCTGTCCCTGTCATCGCCAAAAAAGGTGGACTTAAACCAGACCGCGCCTTCTCGCTTGTACGCGTAGTTCTTCTCCTGAATATGATTGAGCACCGCGTCCATCTTTCCTGATTGCCTGACGGATTTCTCGCTTGTCCATACGTCGAACTCCACGCCGAACTCGCGGAGGTCTGCCTTCTGACCGTTTATCATTCTTTTCAGACCGTCTTCCCTGAAAACCTTTAACCGTTCAGCTTCGTCCTTTTTCTCAAACTCCTCGCCGTAATCTTCCATCATCTCGCGAGCCAGAGCCTCGATGTAGTCGCCGCGATACCCGTCCTCTGGGAACTCCACATCCTCGCCCTGCAACTGGCGATACCGGGCGCTTACAGATTCGGCAAATGTGTCCACCTGCCGCCCGGCGTCGTTTATGTATGATTCCCGCTCGACCTGACAGCCTATTGCCTCCAGCAGGCTGGCGATGGAGTCTCCTACGGCGGCGGCGCGCGCGCTGACCACATTGAGCGGTCCAACGGGATTCGCGCTTACAAATTCCACCTGAACTTTTTGTCCCTTCCCTGCGCATGTTTTGCCGAACCGCTCCTGTTTGTCGTGAATGGAGTGGAGCAGATCATACAGCCAGCCATTGGTCAAAAAAAAGTTGATAAATCCAGGACCGGCTATCTCTATTTTTTCTATCAGATCGCTCTGTTTTACGCAGTCAACTATATTCTCCGCTATCTTGCGCGGAGCCATCTTTGCCTCTTTTGCCAGCATCAACGCCAAAGACGTCGCCAGATCGCCGTATTCCTGCTGATCTGATTTCTGAATCTGGAATTCAGGCACAGCCGACAGGTTGAGCAGCCCTTTCTCTCTCGCCGTGTTGACAGCTTCTGTGATTATGCTCTTCAGTTCAGTTCTTACATCCGCTAAAATATTGTCATGGCTTCGCCACATAGTATTCAGTTCCTGCCTTCCCTGTTCAACGGTTTGAGCCGTCTGGCAACATCTGTTCTACTCTGATCACTGATTACCGATCACTGATCACTGATCTCAGTTCTGGGAGCGTCGCCCCATAATCTTTCCAGACCGTAGAATTCGCGGGCTTCTTCTGTGAAAACATGCACTATGACATCTATATAATCCAGCAGTATCCATGAGGCTTTTCTTCCGCCTTCTCGATGCCACAGTTTGACGCTGTGTTCATCGAGCTTTTCTTCGATAATATCGGCAATTCCCGCAACGTGCGTGCTTGAATTTCCGCTGCAAATCACAAAAAAGTCGGCAACCGAGGATAGCCCTCTCAGATCGAGGACAACGACGCTATTTGCCTTCCTATCCACAGCCGCCTCCGCTCCGATTTCAGCTATTTCCGAACCGTTCAGTTCCAACAAAACACCCCCTTGTAGTAGGCTTATGGGCTTATGATTCTTTTTAGTACTTCATTTCGGGCTTCCACGCTCATCGGGTGGAGCATCAATTCCCTGTCCAGAACGTGCCTGATTTTCATGTCCATAGTTGTCAACAGGGCACGATTGAGATCGCCGCCAAGCGCAAGCTCCCTGATATGCTGGACGCCGGGATAATCGCGATTAGGCTCTGATGCGTCAGCCAAATACAGGATTTTGCCCAGTCTGGACATATTTTCAGAGCCGGTATTATGAACCGCTATAGCATCCAGAATCTCGCCGTCAGTAATGCCCAGTTCCGTATGCGCCAGTTTCGCCCCGACGGGAGCGTGCAAAAGCCCCGGCTGCGCCAAACGAATCTGATCCAGTTGTATGCGCCAACGTCTGGCATGAGCGAGCAACTCCGCATGGGACATGCGTTTCGCGCAGTCGTGGAGCAGTCCGGCTAACATGGCTTTTTGCCTGTCAACGTGATATATGTCCGCCAGTTCCGCCGCGAATTCCCGCGTCGCGGTTGAATGGCGATACAAACTGGGATTGGTCTTTTCCTTAAGCCACTCTGTGATTTCAGCTTTCGTCATCTGCTGGAACGTATCCTTCAGGAGCCGTTTGGCTGATCCTGTATTCCTCGTCAAGCCATTTCCCCAGATCAATGAGCTTGCATCGCCGGGAGCAAAACGGAAAACTGGGCGGAAATTTTTCCCCCCGGTAGAATTCCACATCTTTGCCGCAGATGGGGCATTTAATTTTTTGTATCACACGCATGGTAATATAGTCCGTTTTCGTGAATATAATTTTCCACAGCCGGCGGCGTCAGATACTTGATAGACTTCCCCTGTCTCACCCGCCGCCTTATCTCCGTGGCTGATATATCCACATTGGTTACTTTGAATAACTGCACCCTTTTCATAAAACGCGGGTCTGTCTGGCTAAGATCATAGCCCGGACGGTTTATCGCAATGAATTTGCAAAGAGTCAAAAGCTCGTCCACGTCTTTCCAGATGAACATCTCCAGTATCGAGTCAGCGCCGACGATCCAGTGGATCTCGGTATCCTGTCCATATATTTCCCTGAGTTGTCTTACTGTCTCAATAGAATACGACCGTCCGGGCCTGTCCAGTTCTATGCGCGACACTTCAAATAGCGGATTATCCTGCGTCGCGAGAATCGTCATATCATACCGATGCTGCGCGTCCAGCACCTCGCTACCGCGCTTGTGAGGCGGTCGAGCGCATGGAATGAACATCACTTTGTCGAACTTAAAGTGATCGTTCACCTCCTCAGCGCAGATCAGATGACCCAGATGTGGAGGGTTAAATGTCCCCCCCATGATTGCCAGCTTCACGTTGAAAACCTCTTGGCTTTATCCTCTAATTTGCCCACTGCCGAAGATTATGTACTTCTGGCTGGTGAGGTCTTCAAGCCCCATGGGACCTCTGGAATGCAGTTTTTGCGTGCTGATCCCCAGTTCGGCTCCCAGACCAAATTCGTTCCCGTCGGTGAATCTTGTGGAAGCATTCACGTAAACGGCGGCTGAGTCAACCTCGTTCAGGAACTTGCGCGAGCGGTCGTAGTCTTTGGTGACGATGGCGTCCGAGTGCAGGCTTCCGAATGTCATTATGTGGTCTATCGCCTCGTCAATATCGCCGACAACTTTGATCGAGAGGATCAAATCGAGATATTCGGTTCGCCAGTCCTCTTCGACAGCCTCCGCGACACTGGGAAAAATTTTCCGCACTGCCGAACATCCTCTGATTTCAACGCCCGCCTCCTGAAGCCGGCGGACCATACCTGGTAAAAATTTCTCCGCCTCGTCCTTATGAACGAGCAGAGTCTCCATAGCGTTGCACACGCCCGGACGCTGAACTTTGGCGTTGAAGCAGATTTCCTCCGCCATTTTAAGATCCGCGCCGGCGTCCACATAAGTATGGCAAAGCCCCGCCGAGTGTTTTGCTACGGGGATGGTCGAGTTTTCTGTGACAGTTTTGATCAAACCGTGTCCGCCGCGAGCGACGATCATGTCAATATATTCGTCCAGCTTTAGCATATCCATGACTGCCTGCCTGTCGGTGATGTCAATCAACTGGATGCATCCCTCTGGCAGACCGGCGGCGACAGCCGCTTCCACTAGAATTTTTGCGATGGCGGTATTCGAGTTTATGGCTTCCGAGCCGCCGCGCAGAATAATTGCGTTCCCCGATTTCAGGCACAACGCCGCCGCATCCGCCGTCACATTCGGTCGGGATTCGTATATTATGCCGATCACGCCGATAGGAACGCGAACTTTGCCGATTTGAAGCCCACTGGGACGCAGAGACATGCGCGTCACCTCGCCAATGGGATCAGGAAGGGCGGCGATTTCCTTCAATCCCGAAGCCATCCCGGCGATCCGCTTATCGGTCAGTTCGAGACGATCCATCAACGCTGATGACAGCCCTTTTCCGCGACCGTACTCCATATCCTTTGCGTTTTCCGCTTTCAGGGCTTCCGTCGCATCCATGAGCTTTTCAGCCATAGCGATAAGCGCGTCATTCTTGACAGACGAAGACACATTCGCCAGCCCCCGCGCCGCCTTTTTCGCTGCCTTAGCCTTCTCCAACACCATTTTTTTAATGTCCATCGTTAAACCTCACATGTTCACTAGTAGATAGCTTTGCCTCTATTTTCAATTCTTGGTATTCCAAATCACAGAGTTATCCTTGTTATCGTCATATTCCTTTAGCCGCTGTTACGTAAGGACGTTTTCTCTTCGTAAGACTCAAAAATCTGACCCACGGCTTCTGGGTGCTCTTCAAGATACTTGATTTCCAATGAGTGGTATTTTCCCAAATATATAGGGATTTCAGAAAATAACTCGGGCTGTGTGACAACTGGAATGATTAACTTATTGAGTGCCCAGGCTGCACCCACTTCAGACAAGACCCATTCTGAATTAATGGAATCTGGCGATAATAATACTATGAATACGTCGCATTGGGAAACCTCATTTTTGATCTTAGATAACCAGTCCTCTCCTGCGCTGAGCATATCTGGGGTAAATATGTGTAAATTGAGATGTCGAGATAGAAGGTTGCGCAATCTACGTGCATATTCTCCATCTGTTTTAGCATAGGTCAAAAAGACGCGAAGTGCTTGTTTAGTCTTTTCTTTTTGAGCAACATTCATTTTTTTGACTCCTTCACACGATTTAAGAGTTGTTCGAGGTATTCGTCGAAGTTGTTAAGGTCTACAGCTTTATACGGACTTATTATGTCTGGCATTTCCTCTGGAGTAACTTTATCTATAATGGCAACAATATGTTTGCCAAGCACCCAGGCAGCACCTATCTCTATTAAAACCCAGGGGCGATCTATGGAATATCTGCTAAGAAGAACTAGAAATTCGCTGCATTCCAGAATACCATTCCGAATGGATTCTGGAATCGACTCTCCACCAACTATGTCTTTCTCATCAAGAAATGTTCTAAGACCATAACTCCGTCCCTTTTCTTCAATCAAAGCAGCTATTTGCCTTGCAATCCAGCGGTCCTTTTCTGAGTGACTGATAAACACCAAACAACTTTTTTCTGTCTGGGCTTTCTGTATCATGCTGATAACTAATTCCCCCCTTTGTTGCCGCAGTGCTACCGGAAGCATAAGTATGATCATAAAAATCTTCGTGGAATATGACCTTCACAGTTCTAGCTTTTCTTTTGCATAACCACTATATATTCACAGTTCATGGTTGTATCCAATTTCCCTGATTCATTTGTTGGACTGTTCTTCTTCGGCATTCTCTTATTCGGGATATTCCTCATGATCGTCTCAACGTGCTCAAAGCCATTTGCCCTGAAAAGCTCTGCGGTTATCTCATCTGTTGGGAGAGTAGTTTTTTTCACTCTTCTATTTCCCACAACGTAGCAGGCATGACCGCCTTTTCTCAGGAGCTTAGATATGTTGTCAATCGAACTCTTATAATCACTGTAGAATGACGTTACATCCCTAGCTCTGTTCTCATCTTTTTCACAGACTTTCGCTATGGATTTATCTAAGACCTCGATTGAGAATTCCATTTTTTCTTTCTTACGCTGACCGCCCATTAGCCTGTTATCAACTTGATTAGCGTCTTCAAATCCCAACCATTGGCTAGAAAGCCTAGAAAATTGACCGTATGCAACTGTTGTGCGTGAATCGCCATAAGGCGGTGATGTAACTATGATATCAACGCTTTCCTCATGCAATCTATTTGTTGGTATTCCTTTCACGGTATTGAAATTGAGAATAAGGGAATAGGCATTATCCCGCCTGTCCGCCATGAAGTGTTCTAAACCCCTTCTATTTCTGGATAACTTGTCCTCCATGATTCCAAATACATCGGGGTTAAAATCCTTCATTTGGTTTCCGGTCATCCTGAACAGTTTGAACTCTCCATTTCTTGTCCATGAGCATTTCCTTACCGTTTCACTAAATGCGACCTTGAAGAAATTCGCCACGATTGCATCAGCGATCCCTTCGATGTAATCCTTTATTGTGGCTAGTTTCTCCTGGACTTCCTGAGCAAACCAGTAGTCAATGTTCTTGAATGATGGCGGAACTACATTTTTCGCTTGGGAGCCAAACGCCGTCTGGAACATGCAGTCATTAAAGCTCTTCAAGCATAAATCCAGAATCTCCAGATCTATGGGTGTGGTTTTCGCCCTAGTGATCAATATCGCCAGCGGATTTAGATCAGTCCCTATTGCATCAATTCCTCTTAGATTGGCTTCTACTAGGGAAGTGCCAGTGCCACAGTATGGATCAAAGAGCAGTTTTGCTCCCTCTCCATATTTGTCTATCAATCTGCCAGCCACTTGCGGGATCATCATAGCGGGATAGGAATGGAAGCAATTGGTATGTGTCTTAGTATTGGCTGTTCTAAAATCCCAGCTTTCGTCGGTGTATTTTTTACCCATTATAATCACTCCAGCAGATCAATTCTTGCCCCAAAGCAATCGGCTATGTATTTCTCTTCCATTCTGAAACCAGTTCCGTGATTTCTAACTCCACCACTTTCCTTAAGATGCATTCTGATGTCAACTACAATTATGCCTTGTTGTATATAACTCAAGAACGTGTCCCTGTCTGCTCCTTCTAGGTAATATGCTTCGTTGTACCAGAATTCCTCTCTCCCGTTGGGATTCATCCTTGTATCGGCAATCACTACTATTAGATTGGGCATTTTTGACCTAAATATGTTTATCAGATGTTCGATCTTCCATTCTGCCAACAGTGTTCCATCCACATGAAATAAACTCAGATTATCGTCAATAATGCTCAGATATAACCCTTGCGGATTGGACTTGTCGGAAACCGTACAATACAAAGCCTTTCTTCCTTGTGGATCAATGTATCCATATCTCTCGATCAGGTCTTTCTGATTTATCCGCCATACGCCTCTGTTGAACGTGAATATCGTAACCCTGTTTGATACTCCTCTACGCTGGGATTTCAGTTCTATGTTCTCCATATCTGGACCAGCGATATTGTTTTCGGTAATACCGATTTCTTTCTCTAATGTATGCCCTATCCCTGTATTACCCGCTCTTTTCGTTTCAATGTATCCACGTTGCTGTAACTGTTTTATCCTTTTCTTGAACTCCTCAAGATTCATCTCAGTTCCTTTACCTAGTACCACGAGATTATCTCTATGGATCACCTCAGTATAATACATGTGTCCCAGGAGCGATTCAATCTGGTCAGTTTTTTTGCCTTTTATCGTATCCGCTTCTTCTGCATTGTAGTTTGTCAATCCTCTGGCGAATTCCCTGCTATTTTCATCAACGCATCTGACGGCATCGCCGAATTCGAAATCGCCAGAGACTTCGATTATGCCGGACGGCAGAAGGCTTTTTCCGCGTTTTATAAGCGCCGATTTTGCTCCGGCGTCCACCTTGAGCGTGCCTCTACAGGGAAGCGAATAAGCGATCCAGCGTTTTCTGCCGGACATCTTGTCGCTTTTTGGAAAAAAGATTGTGCCCTCATCATATCCCTCCAGCACCCGTGTAATAACGTTTGGCTTTTTGCCGTTGGCTATGACCATTACCTCGCCCGCGCCAGTGACGATCTCGGCGGCGCGGAGCTTTGTGACCATCCCACCCAATGATAATTCGCTTCCACTGCCGCCAGCCATTTCCCGCAGTTCTGGCGTGATGGATGGAATGGCGCTGATAACTCGTCCAGATCGGTCGTAAAATCCGTCAATGTCGGAGAGGATGATCAGCAAATCCGCCTTGATCAAATTCGTGACCAGCGCAGACAGGGTGTCATTTTCTCCCACCTTGATCTCATCCACAGCCACCGTGTCGTTCTCGTTGATTATGGGGATAACGCCGCATTGCAACAGCGTGGAAAGCGTATTGCTGGCGTTGGTGTATCGTGTTCTGTCGTTTATGTCCGCCTGCGTCAGCAGCACCTGAGCCACCAGTTGGCCGTGCCTTCCAAAGCTCTCCTCATAAGTGCGCATGAGATGGCTCTGTCCGACAGCCGCGGCGGCTTGCTGGCGCGGGATGGCTTTGGGGCGCGTCTCCCAACCTAATTTCCCCATCCCTGCGGCGATGGCTCCCGACGTAACAAGCGCCACGTCTTTTTCGCTTTTCCGCGCCCGGACAAGCTCATCCACCAGACTCCCGATATGCCCGATATTCAGCCGCATATCGGGAAAGGTCAATGTGCTCGTCCCAACTTTTACCACAATTCTTTTTACGTCCCGAAGGATATTTTTGCGATCCAGCTTTTCCATTAAACTTCCAGGTCGTGACCTCATTCAGATTTTACATTCCCCCACAGTGTGGCAAGTTTCCCTGAACCAGTCACGCTGGCTGCCCCAAGGAACGAATAGGCTTCGATTTCAACCCAGTGCACCGCAAGGTTGGAAGTGCTTCCGAAAACCCAATCGCGAATGTATCGAACTTGAACGGGGATGAAATGATCAAGCCTGCCACCCGGGGTTTCCTGATATTCCCCACCGCCGAATTCCTCAAAGTTGACGTCGTCATCATTCATAACATCAGCAATCCATGACTCCGCCTTGCCAGCATTGTCGTCTTCGCCGTCAAAGATGACAACCTCTTCGCCGTCAAAC
>Ga0255402_1071_pt1 | contig 14019 bp, 10 predicted proteins | sample ANMaggSeSYBR01D4_FD_182125 | JGI IMG/M metagenome (GOLD analysis project Ga0255402, IMG submission 182125) | Sediment cell enrichment communities from methane seep in Santa Monica Basin, California, United Staets - ANME aggregate JGI... | ecosystem: Environmental > Aquatic > Marine > Cold seeps >...
TCTGAGCATCTTAATCAGATGGAAATTTTATTATACAGCATTGGTTTAATAATATTTTATCTAATAATTTACCCAAACAGATTAATTTGATATTGATATAAATTGAGTATTATTCACACATGCAGCGATATTGGCTGTCAATTTCATTGATCTTCTCACTATAGCATATAGTGTTATTGGGATTTAATCTCGCCAGATCTTCTCTGATAAGTTTACTTTCAACCGTTGGGAGAGATAGATCTGGATAAGTTTGAGTGACTGTTTCTCGATACCAATCGAATGGTAACAAGCCATCGACAATTACTCGGATATCCGCCCGCTGACCAAGCCCAAAATGATAATACCAGATGGGGAATGTATCCGCATCGCTTTCAGTGATTAGGATGGCGGAGTCGGGCAGCGTATTAAGGCACTGCTCTGCATATAACCTTGCCGAATCATCACCCCGCGGATCAACCTCATGCTTTGTCGCTGGGAGTTTATAAACGACAAATAGAAAAAAGAGAATTACGATCAGTCGCCCAATTTTTAAACTTCCCGAGGAATACTTCCACAATTCTTTTATACCTGAACCAATCAAGATGGAAAAAACAATAAAAGGCGGTATCAAGTACACTACGGAATCATTGGTGAGATAGCCAAGGCTGAAGATTGTATAAGCAATAAAAGTCCACAGATAGATCCATTTCACTTTCGTGGATTTATTAAAGGACTGCACAAATCCTAAGACGCCAATAAATACTCCAAGGACACTGAACTGGTCAATCAGATATTTTGCCAGAAATCCTGTCCGCTGAAAAAATTCTGACAGCGAAACCCCAAACGCCAACCCATGATATATTTTTCCGCTGACCAGCCAAAAAAACCCTTCCATCGTCTTTGGATTTCCCCAATTGATGAGAGGATCGTTCCCAGCCCTAAGGGGAAGGGTGGCATAAACAAGAATTAATGCGGCAATGATTATCGCTGAGTATTTTAATAATTTACTCAATCGGACCTTATTATTAAAAGCATGGAGATAAGTAAAAATAATTGCCGGGATAAACAACGCGATCATAATATGATTACCGGTGCTAAGACCAACAACCAGGGATAAAAGGGAGAGAATAATATCATCTCTCGTGTCTGCTTCTTTTGAAAGAATATTTCTGAGCCAAAGGAGGGTGCATACGACGAAGAATGACTGTAATCCGTACACCTCCACAATTACTGCTTGAGACCAGAACAGGGGGGATATACCCAAAGAAAAACCCGCAGCAAAACCTGCGATCTGATTACCTGCCGAATGGTCTTTATTGTTTGAGGAAATTACCAGGTGAGATACAAGCGCCGCCGCTAAAGACGAAAAGATCAGTGAAAGAAGAGCGCCTTTGGTGTACGGCGTTCCAAAAGGTAGAAAATGAAAAAGCTTTCCCAGGATCAAGTACGTCGGGTAACCCGTAGGATGGGGAATGCCATTGGTCAGGATGGCGCTGAGAAGGTCACCGCCATCCGCACTATTGTTTGCGTCTGTATAGCCGGCAGGGAGCACAGTGAGGTATAAAGCTGTCAATAATAAAAAGGTAATTGTCGGAATAGAATATTTCCGGAAAATATTATGTTTAATCAATTTTTCCATTGACATTACTATACCAAATTTAAATGCATTAATGCATATTTGAGTGCTAAGACTCAATAGCGGAATAAAAAAAGAGATGGCTTCTTAAAAAGCCATCTCTAAATGTAAGTGTGATTTATCCTATTTTACAAGCACGGGCATTGTGCTGTCAGTAATAGTTGCATCTCCTAATTGACCGTATAAGTTTTCACCCCAGCATTTGATGATTTCATCATCGATGATCGCGCATGTGTGGTGTAAACCGGTTGCCAGGTCAACAACTGATTGGATATTTCTGACAGAAAGCGCCGATTCGCTGTCATCCTGGTTACCAACTCCGAGTTGACCCTTACTGTTCAAACCCCAGCACACCATGCCGGCGTCGTTAACCGTGCATGCATGTCCTATGCCGGTATCCAGTAGGTATCTATCCAGAATGGCACCTTCAACTTCAGCGTTTACAACTGCGCCCCAGCAATTGACCACACCTTCAACTGTTGTAGTGCAGCCACCACCAGGAAACGATCGAAGTTGGGTCCATTCATGATACTCAGCTTATCACCGTAACCGTCGAAGGTCCGGATCCTACATTGATCGCGAACATAGCTAATTCAATGGTTAGCGTATTTATTGATCGAATCAATAATATCCAAACAGAACGCTATTCCAGTTCAATTGAATCATTATCCACCCAATTAAAAGATATTGAGAATATTCTCCAGGGGATCAACAACCAGATCATTGATCTGGAAGAGAATATTGCCATTTACACGCCAGAACCGGATTCAGAAACCGACAATACAAAATTTCAACAATACATTACTGAAAAGGAAAACCTTGAAGCGCAGGCGATTCAATATCAGCAGATTCACGCGGATTTGCTCACCAGCTATGAGCAAACCAGGCTTGCTGAAACACAAAGCAGCGCGAATATCATCCAAATCAATGAAGCTGTACCGCCGATCAAACCAATCAGGCCAAATCTTCTGCTGAACATCGTTATCGCTGTTGCCACTGCAATTTTTCTCACCTCTGGTGTTATTTTCATCCTTGGTATTCTTGACGAAACGATTAATACCCCTGATCAGATCGAGAAATTCCTCAGACTGCCAGTCCTGGGTGTTATTTTCGAACACCAAAACAGCTCGGATGTGATCAGTCAATCGCATCCACTCTCTCCAGTCGCAGAAGCATTTCGATCCCTTCGCACAAGTATTCAGCATTCAAAACTGGAAACTCTGCTGATTACCAGCCCCTCCCGAGGTGCAGGTAAATCATTAATAAGCTCAAACCTAGCTGTAATTCTTGCCCAAAGCGGATTAAAAACCCTTCTTGTTGATGTGGACCTCAGGAGGCCCTCCGTCCATAAATATATGAGTTTGCCGAATGAAAAGGGTTTAGCGACCCTGCTTCTCAATCCAAAATTAGCGCCAATGAAATTGTTCAGTAAAACAAAGACCGAGAATCTCACGGCTATCACTTCAGGAGATCTACCTCCAAATCCGTCTGAGCTATTAGGTTCCCCAAGAATGTCCTCAATAGTGAAGAAGTTCAGGGAAAACGCCGAGGTTATTGTTTTTGACGCGCCGCCAGTTTTACCGGTAGCAGATGCCGTTGTGATGGCTGAATTCGTTGATGGGATTTTACTGATCATGCAGCCCGGTGTGACAACCATTTCAGAGGCAAAACAGACGGTGAAAAACTTACACAGAGTGAACGCCAACATCATCGGCGTGATCTTCAATGGCGTTAAGATGAAGGGGTCGCTTTACTACTATTACTACCGCAAAGGGTATGGAAAATATCAAAGCGATTATTTCATGGAAACAAAATAACTCTTTGACCTAACTGGCGGATTCACTTTTTAACAATATTTGAATCGGTTCCCGCTTGAAAGATCTAGCTTAAAGATTTTCTGATAACCTCTTCATATTTCATGGTTATTTCTTTAATATTGAAATGCGTTTCTGCGTACGCACGAGCACATGTCCCCATTTTCTTTCGTGCGTCAGTATCCTCAAGCATTTCCTCTGCTTTCTTAAGAAAATCCACCATTTTTCCAGGGGAGACAATAATACCAGCATGGTTGTGTGTAATAATTTTTGCCGCGAGGTTCTCTTCCGGGATAGCAGCAAGGATAGGGCGCTGGGCACAAAGATACGTTAAGACCTTCGAAGGAACTGAAAAGACTCCGGCATCAGGCTCCAGCAGTGCGATCAACACATCAGCAGCACCCATGATATTCGGGAGTTGATCAAACGGCTGGTAAGCAAGGATCAGTAAATTTTCCAGATCATGACCGCTTTTCTGGATTTTCAGCCATTCTGCTCCCGGACCTTCAGAAATAACCACCACCCGTACAGCATCATTTTCATGAAAATACAGGGCAAGTTGAAGCAAGGCATTTGGGTCATGCTTCATGCCTAAAGTTCCAGTGTACATGAAACAGATCTTTTTATCGAGACCCTGATGGATTGACCAGGGATTATTTTTAGGGCAAACAGGCAGGTTATCCAATGGAGCCCAGTTAGGTAAGACAGTAATTTTGCTCCCCGGCACACTCCATTCCTGTAGAAGAGGAAGAAAATCCTTTGATATGGCTACCACATGATCACTTTTACGCAGGAGATTCTTTTCCATTGCGATGTAATACTTCCCGATCATTTCTCCAACAATTGATAGCCGCTTTCGAAGCAATAACCATGTCGCGATTCCAATTACATCTTGCAGCCAAAAGATGAATGATGCACCACATTTTTGAGATGCCTGCCATGCCGCTCGCTGCGCGTCCAATGGTGTATCCGATGAAATAATGATATCGGGGTGAAATTCAATTATTCTTTGGGCTAATAATTGCCCGTATTCTCTTTCCTGAAACCATCGTTTGGAAAATTTATATTTCTCCAATATTTTTCTTGTATAGATTGGTTCAAAGGAAAGTGTCTTCAGATCTGTTCTCTTTAAGGTCAGGTCACCTTTCGGGGCATTATTATATCCAGCGTATAAGAACTTCACAGTATAGCCCCGTTGCACTAACTGCCTGGATAATTGAGCGGGAAATGCGTAACCAGCATAGTCATGGATGATGATCTTCATGCGTGATCCTTCCTCAATATCATTCAATTCCTTTTTATCTAAACAATCCGGTTATTTGGTGATCAGTGGGATCAATAGATCCAGATGCTTTTCTTGAGTAAAATTTTCAGAGTAATGTGCCAATGCATTTCTGCTGAATTTTTTATATTTTTCACCGCCCGCTTTTAGCTGTTTGATCGCGGCTCTTATTTCATCGGGATGTCCATAATTCACTAAAAGCCCATTGTATCCGTCAATGACCTGATCGGTAATCGCGCGATACGGTGTGGCTATAACAGGAACTCCAAACGATAAGGCTTCAATGATACTTAATGGTTGGCCTTCCCACAGGTAATTGGTTGGCAAAATAAAAACATGTGCGCTTTCAAAGATCTCTTTCTTTCTCTTCCCGACAACAGAACCATGGTAGGCCACATGATCAGACAGGTTCCATTCTTTGATCAACTGCGCAAAGCATTTTTCTCTTTCGCTTGGAGGCAGTATATCTTTTTCATCCGCTATAGAGATAAAATCACCGCAAAAATCGCAGAAGAAATCATCTTCGCCATTTTTCCGCATGAGCTGGCACGCCTTTAACACATCCAAATATCCCTTTGACTCGATTAGATTGGATAGATAAAGAATCCGTAAAATTTCGGGGCTTTTATAAGTCTTAGGAAGAATCATTGTCGGCCTTCCTGGCACATTGATCCCATTGGGAACAACAATAATTTTCCTGATTAATTTTTCATCAAAATCAAACTGCTGCCGTAAGCCCTCTCCCAAAACGACGATTCGATAGGTTTTTTCAAGCGTCTGGCGTATTAGCATTTTCATTAGGGAGGACTGATTCGCGTAGAAGATCCCGTATCCACCACTGTGCACCCTCACAAAAATTTTTTTTCTCAACAAGGCGGCCGGCCAAATGATGAGCAGGTCTCTAATGAAACCAAATTTAGAAAATGCAACCTGATGGCAAATATTCCTACAAGTGAGCATTCTGATCCAACACTGTACTATTGATCGGATAACCGTAAAACTGTGAGATAAATGAAATGAACCAATTGATCCTTTGGATCTGGAAGGGATTTTTACGGTTGAAAAAGAAATTCCCCTGGCCTTCAATCCATTAATTAGAACTTCAAAATTATTGGATATCCCTGTATTTTTGCGGGGAGAAAACATCCCGATTACCAGTACAGTTTTCTTAGTAAAGAAACGCTTAATTTTGTTTGAGTCCATTTTTTTATCAGTATACATCAATAGTTTGCACAGGACTTAGTATGAATAAGTATTTAAATATTTCTCTTGAAGAGATAGAGATAACCAGTATTACAACATTATCTATCTATATTAGATCTATCACGAAAAATAGAAGAGGACTCTTGTGGAGAATACAAGAAAATTCACTTAGGGTTTTCTACGCCCATTTGCTCGAGTTAATTTCTCTGTTAATTGTTTTAACTGCTTCATAATAAATTCATCATTCTTGATGGTTACGAAAGCAAACACTCCTAAAATGATCGAATATGCCGCCCTTATAAAAGGAGGTGCATGGAGGAAAACGATGATAAATGACACCAAAGGTAAAAGAACCCCTAACTTTAGATCGGTGAAAACATGGTTCCAGGAAATATTTCTATTGAGGTTTTTGTATGTCCACAAATTTAACACCAATAAAGCTACCATAATGAGGTTCGCGGAAGCAGCTCCCTCTAATCCGAACAAGCGAGATAAATAATATAAAAGAGTGATCAATGTTAGCGAAAAAACAAGATAGGTTAGTGAATTTGTTTTTACATTCCCGAGACCGATATGAGTCTGATAGGCAGGGTATGACAGACCTTTAAATGCATACGCTAAGATGAGAATAATAAAAAATGGGGAATAGGCAGCAGCGTAATCCGGGGATATCCAGATTGAAAGTATTTCATTCATCCACACAATAAGCAGGCTGGCCATACCAGCGATCATTAAGCTAATGTATTTCGAGAGTTTTCGAAACGTATCATAGAGCACTTCATTTTCCCCCTCCGACTGCTTCAAACTGGCAAATGGGATCATAGTCTGAGTGATTTGAATCGAAATCATCTCTAATCGCAATCCCACACTTGTTCCAACGAAATATACACCTGCAAAAACGGGACCAAGCGTGATACCAACCAATATACGGCTGAACCTCTGGAACAAGGAGTTGGAAATTGATTCTAGTAAGAAGTATTTCGAATAACCTAGCATTTTCCTTATCATGGTGATGCTGGGTGCCCATTTCAAGCTCATGCTCCTGGTTATTGCTATGAAGAATATTGCGAGAATAATCATTTCAATAAATAAATGCCAAACTGCGAGCCATACAAGGTTTTTAATATAAAGTGAAATAATGATTCCGCCAATCCATGGAAAAATAGAAGAGATCAACCCCATTGTTTTTACAAGTTTATTTTTCAATTGTGACAGAAAATATCCGTAGAATATTTCACTTATAAACAGGGGAAATAAACTGATCCCATTAATGATCATCGCGGCTTTAAATTGATCAATATAAACCGACGGAGGATTGATGCTTTTTACTAAAACATCTCGAATCACTAAGATAATGAAAAAAGTAGCGAATGCAGTGGTTGTAATAATCACTATTGATGAAGAAATGATGTTGCTGACCTCAGAATCTGAACTGGTTTTCTCGGACGCGAATTTATTAACGATCAGCCCGACTCCAAGAGCGCCTATGCCTGTAAACTGGAAAATCGCAACAATGATCGACCATAATCCAAAATACTTTTCACCCATCACATTGATCGCTACAGGCGTTAATACAAGAAAGGCAATACTGCCTATGGTAAAAAATATTATGTTTATCGAAACTGCTTTCAGATATTTATTCAAAAAAGAAACCCTTTAATTTTTTCCCGCCAGATTTTGGCGAAAATCAATTTTTTCAATAGATTTCATCCAGCCAGGCTTTAATCATTTCTAAACAGGGTTTATTATACATAAAATATTCGTTTTCAGTTATAAACATCCGCTTAATATTACCGTAAGGTTGCTAGAAATATTTAAATTGAATCACTGGTTATCCAAATAAATCAGATTTTCCGGATCTGATTTATTTTTTTTGCGCAGGATCTAATCTTTTAGGTTTATTTACTTTGTCGCCGCGAAATTCTGCGACAGGAACAAACGCGTTCATATCATCTTGTAATTGCAGCGTCTTGATACGATCGATTTCCCTTTTTATTAAAAACCAAAGGTTTACGAAAAGCACGGGAGGAAGCAGGTACAAAGTTGACACAAGCAACGAGCCGCGCACCAGCAAGTGCTGACTGCCGGTCAGAACGAACAAGATGATATCTCGACGATCATTCAATTTTTCTTTTATTTGATGGAAACCAAACGAGAAATCTAATTTTCCGCAAATAAATCCCCAAGCAAACAAAAAAATGAAAACCCCGGGAATCCCAAAATTAATATAACCTTCTGCCCATAAAGGCGCTGAGAGATTTAAATAACTATATCCAAAATATTTTCCAATGAACTCACCAGTATTAAACGGTTTGTTAGGCCATAAAGCCCTAGGGATCCAAAAGAATGCCACCCCCATCAACTGCCTGCCAAAAGTCACTCCTTCATATTTAACATAAAGCATGGCATTTAATATTTGCTGAAGTGAGTCAAAATCACCTTCAATTAGATTCGTGATGATCGAGTAATCTGAATTTAATATTTTTGAGAGGTGAAACTCCGAACGGAATATTGCTAAATAATAGAATACAAAAATGTATAGGAACGGGAGGCCGAAAGCTAGCAATGTGGGTGTGTATTTCTTCTTTCCGAAAAATAATAAAAACAACGCTATATAGATGGTTCCAACCCACCATCTTGAAGAAGATATCGGGTTGCTTGTAATCAATAAGTACAGCACCAATGAAGCCACAAGGATTGTATAGCCCACTTTCATTAATAAGGAATACTTATGATTCCTTAGATCAGTGATACCCAGCAGGCAACCATATAGCGGAAAGTAAGAAGATAAGAGGCCAAGAAATGCCAATCCAACAGTGCCAAATTTCTCTAAACTACTGCTGGTTGAAACATCCTTATATTGAAAGAACTCTTTTCCCAAAGATAATTTGTATAGGGTGACCGCTATCGCAAGAATAAAAATGACTAAAATGATCAGAACATCCGTACGGTTTCTTATCCTTAAACCAGATTTCTTCGGAATCCTTTTCTTATTACGGCGCTTTTGTTGGATCGCATGCCCTATTTCAAACGCGATCAAACCGACCCATATCACCAGGTAACCGTTGATTATCAACTTAGTAGAATACGCATTCACTCTGGGTTCACGCCAATAAAAATATTTAGCCAGCTGCGCAATGGGTGCAATACCAAACATCACATATATAAAAACCCAGAAGAACAAGCGCATATATTGCGGATTATCCCTGTTCAATATATCAACAGTAACCAGTGAAGCAATTATGACAGTCAATAGCGGGAAGACCATCTCCATCGTAATTGAATCTTTAATATTAAGCAAAATAATTATCGGAAAAACACAGGACAAAGCGATAAACACAAGGAAGGAGTAAATTTTTTTCATAATATTTACATTCAGGTGATTTTGATTACCTCATCAATTTCAAAAAATCATTTATTTCAAATTTCCCAACGGATTTTCATTAATTCAAATCACTTTAGTCTAATTTATTCTAACTGATAAAATAATATATTTTTTAATAATATGAGATTAGAAATTAACCCTGAATACAATTAAGTGGATTGAAATATAATGCAAATTTCTTATATTTGTTTGTTGACCTGGAAATTTATTTTAATGAGGGTAATTGAAGATAAGATCCTAAAATGGAATCCCATTCCTCGGGTAAATAAATCCCGAATCCTGCAGCGGGGAGGAAAGTCATTTCTCCAAATATGATCTCAGAATCAAAGTTGTACAAATCAACTCTAACAAATGGGATTCCCTTTGATAAAGATTCCGCAATGTGGATCATCTCATCCAGTTTTTCTGGTTTTTCAATTAAATCATAGTAATAGGGGCCGTCAATGAATGGGCAAATTCTCCAATTCCGATCGTAGTAGTCACCAGTGTACTTAACATTATTTTTATAAAATAAGAGATTAATGAATTCCGCACGCCCATCGAAGCATAATATTTTATACTCGATTAATTCACCTTCTTTTTTACTTTCTAAAAAGCGTTCGCAGATCACTCTCGGAGTAATATTTTTATAAATTCGTTCTCTGTAATAGCAATAATAATTCAATTCCAACCAATTTTTCAGTTGTTTTTTGGCTTCTATTTCATTAAATTCACTCCTATCTTTGCAGATAATATTCCATGATGAACCATGCGTGGCTTTTAGCACAAATTTCCGAGGGAAATCCCCAAAGTTAATTTCCGATACATCCTTATATACACCATATAACTTATTCAAATATTTTTTCCCCGCTCTTTTTCCCACAAAATCTCTCACAGCATACTTATCTGCCAGTGAAGAATATGCATCCAAATAACCTGATAAATTCATCCAATGAAGTTTTTCGTTTAATGTTTTGGGAAATTTAAACTTTATTGTGTGGTGAAAAGTATAAAAAAACTTTGCCCACGCATAAACCGAGTCATTTATATGTAAATAGTAGAAGACTCTCTTGAGAAAATTGCTTGTCTTGGCCATAGATTCTCTTGTGAAAAAATAAATATTAATGGCTGTTTGGTTTAATAGCTTTTTTTATTCGAATCACTTTTTTCCGCAGGTAATTCAAGGTATGACCCTAAAATCGAATCCCACTCTTTTGGGATAAACTTTCCAAATCCCGCAGCCGGTGAAAATGTCATCTCTCCAAAATATATTTTAGAGTTGGCAAGCATTAAGTCTACTCTCACAAAAGGGATGTCCTTTGCCAAAGTTTCAGATATTCTGACCATTTCTTCAAATTCTTTCGGTTTTTCAATTCTGGTTGGGCCATGGCGAAAATCTGAGAATGGGAGAAAATTCCACTCGCGATCATAATAATCCTCAGCATAAATATCGTAAAAAAATACTACATTGATTATTTTAACGCGTCCATTGAAGCATAAGAATTTATACTCGATTATTCCGTTCAGATTTTTATCTTCAATAAGCTCCTCGCAGATTATTCCAGGTGGAATATCCTTATATACCCTTTCCCTGTAGAGTTTGTAATAGTCAGTCTTGAGCCACTCCTTCATCTCCTTCTTTACTGTGTCTTGATTTTCAAACTTTTTATCCCTGCAAAAAACCAACATTCCTGAACCATGGGTAGCCTTTAACACGCAATTATCCGGCAAATCCTCAAATTGAATATCATCAACTCTTCGATATACACCCAATATTTTTTTTAGATATTTCGTCCCGATTTTTTCATTAACAAACTCTCGCACGGCATACTTATCAGCAAGCATTGAATATTTTTCAATTTCACTGAAAAGATTCAGCCATAAGATCTTTTCGTTAAAAGTTTTCGGGTTTTTAAGATCTGGTAATCGCCCCAATCTATAAAGATGGCGTAGTGAAATATTCTGAAAATCAGTTAAAGGCAAAAGGTTGAAGAGTTTTTTTACCAAGTTATATCCTTTACTGTGCAATTTTTTCTCCGGGTGATCTAATACTTCATTTATTGTATACTACCATCAACTGTATGGTTTTATTCGACTGATATCAACATCAAGAATAATTCGAAATGCGGAAGTGAATGGATGTATTAAACACATTGGATTTACCAACTATTTCAGAGGTCATTAGAACTCGCTTTGAAGAAATCTCCGGAAATCTTTTCCTTAGAGCAGAAAATAAAATGTTGAAATGAAATATTTTATGATAGTATCAAAACTAGTAATAAATATTGGAATAAACCAAAACAGGTATTCCTGACAATTTAACGCTAACTATAACAATGTAAAGTCTCCATATTATGAAAATTGCCATATTAGCTAACCTAAAAGAAGATGCCTCCTTACTTGGGGGAGATGTATTGAATTCAGATTACCTGAGCGAACTAGATGATGAGGCCACCGTGCAGGCTATCGAGAACGCTCTTTGTTCTCGCGGCCACCAGGCGGAATATATCAAGCCCGACCTTAAAATAATTGACCGGCTGCTAGAATTCAAACCCGATCTATGCTTCAATTTTTGCGAGGGGTATTATGGCAATTCAAGGAATGCGCAAATCCCGGCTATCCTGGACATGCTGCAAATCCCATTTTCCGGATCTGGCGTGATGGGAATGTCTCTTTCACACAATAAACATCTAACAAAAAAGATTTTCCGCTCAATTGGACTTCCAACGCCAGATTTCATAATCGTAAACAGTCCTGCCGATATTCCCGAAATGACCATCGATTTTCCCTTATTTGTTAAACCCGCGCACGAAGGATCATCCATCGGGATCAATGAAAATTCCCGTGCTGACAATATGAGCGCGCTGGTCAACCAGGTCGCTTGGGTATGGGAAAAAGTCCATCAACCACTCATTATAGAGAGATATATTGACGGCCGAGAATTCACGGTCAGCATCCTCGGGAATGAGATATTGCCAATAGCGGAGATCATTTCTCCCACAGGATATTACACATTTCAACATAAAATTGATGATGAGGAAATTTCTCGAATCTGTCCCGCACAGATTACCAAAGCAAAAACGAAAGAGTTGGAGCGAATAGCTTTTCAGGCGATGGAAACATTGAAAGTTCTGGACTGGTGCCGGGTAGACACCAGAATGGACTCCGATGGAAATCTTTATATTCTAGAAGTGAATCCTACACCAGCCATCAGTCCTCTGCCGTTACCCTGTTCTTTTGTGCATTCAGCAAATGCGGCTGGATATACCTATGGGCAGATGGTAAACAAGATTATTCTATCAGCCGCCAATCGATTAAATCTCTAAACATAAATGGATCAAACTATTTTTGATTTCTCTATTTCAGCTGGCAAATGCAGCATATTTCCAACAACGTAATCCCACTCTGGGGCAATAAATTTCCAATAGCCAGCTGCTGGCATAAACGTTAATTCACCAAATAAGATCTGATCCTTTATTGAATAGAGGTCTACTCGCACAAAAGGTTTATCTTCTGCCAGAGTTTCAGCAATCTCCACCATTTTGTTGTAATTGCCGGGTCTATCGATTGTTTTTGAACTAAATACCCTGTCTTTAAACGGACAGATTTTCCAGTTTCGATCATAATAAATTCCAGTCAAAAAATTATCTTCACATTTTGTGAAGCGGTTATAAACCACCTGAGTAAATTCAACACGCCCATCGAAGCAGAAAATTTCATATATTAATTGATCTTTTACATCATCATGTTCAATAAATTGCTCGCTGATTATCATGGGAGGAATTGCTTTATATAATCTTTCCCGGTGGAGTTTATAATAATTCATCCCCAACCATTCACCAAATCTTTTCCTGGCAGCATCCTCATCGAAGGTTGTTTTATTCGGGCAGAGAATATTCCAGTGTGATCCATGTGTTGCCTTTAAAACAAACTTTTGCGGAAATACGCAAAAGTCAATTTGTGATTCATGATCATAGACACCATATAATTTTGTTAATATTCTGCCGCCCACTTTTTTTTCTACATATTTCCTAACTTCATACTTATCGACCAGATGAGAGTATCTTTCAAAATATCCCGAAAGATTCATTAGAAGGATCTTTTCATTGAATGAAAGGGGATTATCTAAATCCATTTTTCGATAAAAATTATAGAAAAACCTGATCTGTGAATACTGCTCATCACTTATCGGAAGGTTGTTGAATAATCTCTTAAGAAAATCCCATGCGTATTTATTTTTTTTCAATATATCGCCTTTTCCTTTGTTATTTACCTTTTACAGGTAATTTCAATAACTGCCCCAATTTATGATTCCATTCTGGCGGGTGGAGTTCACCAAAACCTGCATCTGGAGAAAAAGTTAACTCACCGCAGAGGAAGAATGATTTCAGGTCAAAAAGATCAACTCTCACAAAAGGAATCCCTTCAGAAAGTTTTTCTGCGACTTCGATCATTTCTCTCAAATATCTTGGTTTAGTAATATCAGTGGGATTGCTATGGCTGTCTGTAAATGGACACTTCTCCCAGTTTCTATCGTAATAAATTCCTGCATACATCGGAAGATCAGAAAAATAATTTAACGTAATACTGATATATTGAACGCGTCCATTAAAGCACAAGAATTTGCTGTCAATGAGGCTTTCGTTATTTTCACCTTTGATAAATCGTTCGCAAATAATTCTTGGTTTTATGTGTTTATAAACTGACTCCCGATACAATCGATAATAACTCTGTTTGAGCC
>Ga0255402_1069_pt2 | contig 13995 bp, 7 predicted proteins | sample ANMaggSeSYBR01D4_FD_182125 | JGI IMG/M metagenome (GOLD analysis project Ga0255402, IMG submission 182125) | Sediment cell enrichment communities from methane seep in Santa Monica Basin, California, United Staets - ANME aggregate JGI... | ecosystem: Environmental > Aquatic > Marine > Cold seeps >...
ATCATAATGACGCGCCCAGCGGTAGAAGCGGGCGAAAACCTGGGGTTTCTCCCCGGCGATCTGATGGCAAAAGTTGACCCATATCTTCGACCGCTCTATGACGCCCTGTATGATATGATGCCAGTAGGAAAAATCCAGACGTACATGGAGAGAGGCGTAATAGAAGTCGCGCCGCTGGCATTTATGCGTGGACGCACTCTGAATAACTCTTTTGTTGTCCTTGATGAAGCTCAAAATTCCACCAGCGAGCAGATGAAAATGTTTCTCACCAGATTGGGGTTTGACTCCAAAGCCGTAGTGACCGGAGATATAACTCAGATTGATCTGCCGCCAGAAAGAAGATCAGGCTTGCTGGAAGTCCAAACCATACTCGCTGATGTTAAGGGTATCAAATTCGTCTATCTGACCGGCGAGGATGTGGTGAGACATGAGTTGGTTCAGCGGATAATAGCGGCATACGAATCAAAAACCTCCTGATGCTTTTCGATTCGAGTTTGCGGAGGACATAGACATGCGGATGCCCTGGTCCGGGGACAAAGAAAACAAGGAGACAAGAGAACGACAGAACATCATTGATCTCCTCTTTACGCGCGCCAAAATGCACTGGTGGCTGCTGGGGGTTATATCCGCGCTCGCAGTGATGTGGATAGCCTTTCCTATGGAGGAACAGCGAAAGCCACTGGACGCTGATGATTTTAGATTGGATAAAAAGAGTCCGCGCGATGTTTTCGCTCAACTTGACGTCGTCTATTATGACGATGCCACAGCGGAAGAGAAAAGAAAGACCGCTACAGAAATGCCCCCGGTTTTTAGCCTTGATTTCCAGAGGCTGGAAGACGCTAAGGAAGAGTTCAGCATAGTCCACGAGATGAGGGCAGTAAAAACGAGCCTTGATTTGAGATTCCAGCCGGTTCTGGATAGCAGAGATATAACAACGGAACTGCGGCAAAAACTTGAAGACAGGCGAGTTTTACTCTCGCAAGATGCCAGCGTGGCGATAAAAGAAAAAGACAAAGAATGGTTGATAAACAGCGGCAGCGGAAAGACGTACATAGTCAAGAAAGAGGAAGATAAGCTCAACGTTTATCTGACGGATGAGGAAAAGGTTCGGGGAATGAAGCGCCGCTTTATCATAGGTCCTACGAACGAAGTCGGTCTTATACTGGCGACCACGTCCAATGAGGAACTTGAGGACATGGAGAAGGAAGTCATGCAGGTTCTTTCCAGTATCCTGGCAAGTGGTGTTATCCCCCTTGGCGGGGACGGCGGCAGTTTCACTGCCGATCTGTCGAAAATAGACTATATGAAGCCGAAATGGGAGCAAATCCGGAAAAAACTGGAACAGAAAATGAATCGAACGCCAACCAAGATTGAGATTACCGCCGAAATGGATGTGACGCTGGTTGATACAAGGTCGGAGCCAGTTGAGGCAAAAATAGTGCCTGTGACGGAACTGCTATTCTGGCCCAAGGCGACCAGCGCGGCAAGGGGTATGAGTGAAGAAATGCCATTATCTATCAAGGTTGTCGTTGAGGAAATGTGCGTATATCTGATGCGTCCAAATTTGAAATATGATCCCATCTTAACTGAAAAACGCCGGGCGGATTTGCTCAACGATTTTCCACCAGTTCGTCGAACCATCTCTAAAGGGAACAAGATAGTCGGCATCGGCGATACAATAACCGAACCTATTAAAGAGAAACTCGAAGCTATGTCTCATGCGCAGAGACAAGCGCTTCTGCTGGCAGTGCCGGGGGCGGCGCTTCTGGTGGCGCTCTTTGTTGGTGCGTTTATTATATACCTGAAGAAATATGAGCCATCAATCTTTTCCCAACCGCGGAAGATTATGGCGTTGAATATAGCTATCCTTCTTACTCTTGTGCTGGGAAATCTGATTATCATTTCGGGTCCTGCTCTGAAAATAGAGCGTCCTGGATTTCTCATACCTGCCGCGCTGGCTTCCATAGTGGTGGCGATGCTCGCAAATGTCCAATTAGCCATAGTGGTTACCTGCATATTAGGAGGCTTCGTCGCAATGTTGGCGGGGATTGATCTGGCTAGTTCGCTGGAGTATTTTCTGGTGATCATGGCTGGCGGGACAGCGGCGGCTATATCTGCATCCCGCGCGCGACACAGAAGACATCTGATGGTAACAGGCGTTTACGTTTCCATAGTGAGTGTTGTTGCTATTCTTGGGCTGGGATTGTTGAAAAACGAGCCATTTGGCAGGTTGGGAACAAACTGCCTCTTAGGGGCGACTAACGGTGTTATGGTTGCTGTTCTTGCGCCGGGTTTGATGCCAATTTTCGAGTATCTTTCCAGAACTACAACGGATATGGAGCTTTTAGAACTTGCAGATCTCAATCAACCTTTACTGGTTGAATTCAAGGGGAAAGCCGCTGGAACTTATTATCACAGTCTTGACATCGCTAAACTGGCAGAGACGGCGGCGGAAGAGATCGGAGCCAATCCCCTTTTGACCAGAGTAGGCTCATATTATCACGATATAGGTAAAATGACGAAGCCTGAGAACTTTATCGAAAATCAAAAGGGTGAAAACATACATGACAGCCTGACTCCCAGAATGAGCGCGCGGATCATCGTTCAGCATGTGAAAGAAGGCAGCAGACTCGCAAGGGAACATAAATTGCCGCAGATTGTTATTGATATGATCGAACAGCATCACGGAACTACCATGATCGGTGGGCAGCGATTCTATCAAAAGGCTCTGGAAGCCGATAAACACAACACCGTTAGAATTGAGGATTATCGTTATCCAGGACCAAAGCCTCAGACAAAAGAAGCCGCTATTTTGCAGTTAGCTGATTCTGTCGAGTCAGCAAGACGTGTTTTACTCAATGACAGTCCCGCTTATCCTCGATTGGTCAGCTTTGCGCGAGAGATCGTTGAAGAAAAAATAATGGATTTTCAACTAGATGAATGTGATCTAACTCTTAGAGATATTCGTTCTATTACTAACGCCTTTGTAAAAGTCCTGTCCGGCATCTATCATACTCGAATAGAGTATTCCCAAGCGTGATGAGTCATGACGACGCAAAAAAGTGAAACAGTAGTGAGGATAGACAGCCATTCGGGGATGCAAATTGGAAAAGAAATTGAGTGTCTTATCAGGGAGGCTGTCGAGCATATTCTTCTTATGGAAGGCGGCGAAGGCTGTGAGGTGAGTATATTACTCACCGATGACGCTGAAATCCACCGGCTGAACAAGCTTTATCGCGGTGTGGACAGCCCTACAGATGTTCTTGCCTTTGCAATGCGAGAAGGGGTAGATGGCGATCTTAACAGGGAGGTATTGGGCGATATTGTGATCTCTTTGCCAAGAGTTGAAGATCAGTCCAATGCCTACGGTCACAGTTCTCAGGTGGAGATGCTGTTTTTGATATGTCATGGCATGTTGCATCTGTTGGGATATGATCACGGCGATGAAGATGGTATGTTGGCAATGCAAAGCAAAAAGAAAGACATCCTCAGTTCGTTGGGATGCGACTTGATCGAATCAATAGATATGACGGTTCGGGTAGGAAATCCGTCAAATGAAGTGGAAAGGCAGGTGGTAGAAGCTTAACACGCAGTGGCACTTTTCGGATATGGGTTCCGGGAGGCCGCTATAAATGTCATCAGCTTCATTCGTATAGCAGTAGCTACAGCGCGTGGCTTGCTTCTTGTATCTACAGGCTATGTGATACTGGAGAGTGATTTATTTTGGACGTACCACTTGCGGCGCTTAGTTTGGGCGCGGTATTGGCTCTTTCGGTGCTTTTTTCCGTGGCAGAAGCTCTATTGAATAAAATTACGCGGGAAGAGGTAAAGGAGACTATAGAAGAGGGTGGAGTCAGAGCAGAAGCGATTACTGATCTGCTTCAGAGTCCCCAGAATTTTCTGAATACTGCAATTGTTGCCAGGGGTTGTCTATCGGTCGGCGTTGTGATTCTGACCATATTGCTTGTTAGTTCACTGCGGGCTGGAACGCTGGCGGTAGATTTTGGAATTGCCGCCGCTATATCAGCCATTCTTTTGGTAATTTTCACCGAGATGATACCCAGAACCTATGTCAAGGGTAAGACGGAGAGATCGTTCGTCAAGGCTGTTTTTTTTCTCAGGATTTTCTACGTTGTTCTGTATCCGATGATCAAGGTATCTGCATTTGTCAGTTATCTGATCGTTAGATTGATCGGCGGCAGGGCGAGCATGGATGAAGGCGCTTTAACATCGCAGGCTGATCTGGAAGCGCTTACTGCCGTCAGCGAAAGCGAGGAGATACTGGAGGAAGAAGAGCGGGAGATGATTCACGGCATATTTGGACTGGAAAGCACCGTAGCGCGTGAGGTCATGACTCCACGGACGGATATGGTATATCTCAGCGTATCCGCAGAACTGAATGACATACTGGCTACTGTGGTGGAAAAGGGTCATTCGCGTATTCCAGTTTACGAAGGAAATATTGACAATATAGTGGGTATTCTGCACGTTAAGGATCTGCTGAAATGCTGGCACGAACGCGAAGGAGACGTGAAGTTGGCGGATGTGCTTCGCCCGCCTTTGCTCGTTCCTGAAACTAAAGGAATTGATGACCTTCTTCAGGAGTTTCGGGTAGAGAGAGTCCACATGGCTATTGTGCTGGACGAATATGGCGGAACAGCAGGGCTGGTTACTATAGAGGACATCATCGAGGAAATAGTAGGCGAAATTCAGGATGAATATGATCAGGAAGAGCGCCCTATCGAAGAACTGGAGGATGGAATCTATAGTCTGGACGCCAGAACACCCATAGATGAAGTCAACGAGTTGTTGAAAATCGCTTTGCCATCGGAGGATTCAGACAGTATGGGCGGCTTCATTATCAATTACCTCGGGCGCGTGCCTGAGACAGATGAAAGCTTTTCATACGATGCTGTTAGTTCTTCCAGCGTCAACGGAAATGGCGTTTCACGTAAGGAATTACAAATCTCAATCATCGAGTCGGATGAACGCAGAATCTCGCGTGTTGAGGTGAAGCTGTTAGATAATCTGTAGTTTTTAGGTAACTATTCACCTTGTCATTCTGAGCGAAGCGAAGAATCTCCCTTTCACAGAGCAATCGTGTAACGAGATTCTTCGCTTCGCTCAGAATGACAAAGCTACCGCGGACTGAACTGAACAAGGTGAATAGTTACGTTATTAGTTTGTGTCGGGGCGTAGCGCAGTCCGGTTTAGCGCGCCTGCTTCGGGAGTAGGAGGTCGGAGGTTCGAATCCTCTCGCCCCGACCAATTTATTATGGTGACGTGTGACGCATGATACGTGACACGTCACCTACACAGCGTGTTATATTCTGCCGATATTATGGATGAAGAAAACGGTATATATGGGGACAATTCGGATTCAGACCAGCCCGACCAGAACGCCAAAACTTATCCCTCCGATTCTATTGATCTGTATTTGAGAACAATCAGCAGTAGCCCTTTGCTTTCTCCTAAACAGGAAAACGAGCTTGCCCAGCGCGTTTCAGCGGGGGATGCAGAGGCAAGGAAAAAGATGGTGGTTTCCAACCTCAGACTAGCCGTCAGCATAGCCAAAAAATACGTGGGCAGAGGATTGCCGTTGTTGGACTTGATCGAGGAAGGCAACCTCGGACTTATAAAGGCGGTGGATAGGTTTGACCATGCAAGGGGCACCAAGTTCAGTACATACGCGTCGTGGTGGATAAAGCAGGCTATTACCAGAGCCATAGCAGATCAGGGAAGGACTATACGTCTGCCTGTCCACGTGACCGATCAGATCAGTAAATGGCTTCGAGTTTCGAGACAACTGGCGCAGACATTGGGGCAAAGACCTACCGTGGCGGAAGTCGCTGACAAAATGGGTGTGTCTGAGGAAAAAGTAAAAAGTATAGCCAGACTGGCGCAACAGCCGACTTCTCTGGAGACGCCCGTAAGCGATCCAAATCAGGGGCAGTTGTCCGATCTCCTTGCGGATCTCAACGCGCCTTCGCCCTTTGATGAGCTTGACGAAAGTTTACAGCGGGAAGAGGTGTTGGAACTTCTGAAGCATCTAAGAGAAAAGGAACGCCAGACGCTTATTTTGCGATTCGGCTTGCAGGATGGTATTCCACGAACACTGGAAGAGATAGGAGTCGTCTTTGGGTTGACCAGAGAAAGGGCGCGCCAAATTGAAGCCGAAGCCATAACTAAGCTCAGAAAAATTATGCACTCCGCAGGGAAAAGGAGGTAGAGAATTTTTGATTTTTGATTTTCGATCTTGATAACTCGATAATGTTAGATTCGGAATAAACGAATTCGTAGTCCAACTTTCTAAGTTGGCAATATAATCAAAAATCAAAAATTTACCGCCGCCATGCCGGTACACAAAACAAGAGCTATTGTTCTGGGGTATCATGCGCTAGGCGAGGCAGACAGGATCGTTGTTTTCCATACCCGGGATTTCGGCAATGTGCGCGCTGTTGCCAGAGGCGCGAGGAAAGTTAAGAGTAGGCTATGCGGTAGATTGGAGATTCTAACCTGCGGCGACCTCGTTTTTTACGAACGACCCGGCAAGGATTTGCACGTTATCAATTCTTTTGACATCGTCGAACCGTTCCAGGTGTTGCGCGAGGACCTGATGAAAATGGCATACTGTTCTTACCTCGCGGAACTCCTTCAAAAAACTGACGCTTCCGGAGACCCTGATTCTGACACTTTTGGATTGATGTTAAACATCATGTCCATGATGAAAACTACCGACGATCCTGAGATGCTCGCGAGGGTTTTTGAGATTCGCCTTCTCACAAACGCCGGGCTTAGTCCGCAACTGGATTCCTGCTTGAGGTGTTCACGCGATATTGGCGAGGAAACCTCACTGGGGTTTGACGTAGCTGGCGGCGGAATTGTATGCAGTGAATGCAGGAAAACGCTTAGACAGGCTTCCGCTGTTTCCATTTCTCGCGGCACTGTGGAATTGATGAAGAGAATGCAGCAAGCTCCGCTGGAGCTTGTTTCGAGATTGAGGATACTGGAAAATAACAGGCGCGAATTGAAAAAAGTGCTCAGGAACTTCATCTCCTTCCACATAGGCGTCGGGAAACTGCGCAGCCTGGATTTTCTGGCATCCATAGAAAACGATGTGTCGCTGAAAACATAAAACCGAGAAAATTAACTATGAATTTTCAAGAAATCATACTGAAATTGCAGGAATACTGGGCAAAACAGGGATGCGTTATCCAACAGCCATGCGATATCGAGGTTGGCGCGGGCACTTTCAACCCTGCGACGTTCCTGAGAGTCCTGGGACCAGAACCCTGGCGCGTGGCGTATGTGGAGCCATCCCGCCGACCGACCGATGGGCGATACGGCAGCAATCCTTCGCGCACGGGGCATTATTATCAATATCAGGTCATACTAAAGCCGTCGCCGCCAGACATTCAGGATATTTATCTGAAAAGCCTGGAATATCTTGGAATTGACCTAAAACAGCATGATGTCCGTTTTGTTGAGGATGATTGGGAATCGCCAACTTTAGGGGCTTCGGGGCTGGGATGGGAAGTATGGCTGGACGGCGCTGAGATCACTCAATATACCTATTTTCAACAAATGGGCAGTATAGAGTTGGATCCCATGCCTGTTGAGATAACCTACGGTCTCGAAAGAATCGCGCTGGACTTGCAGGATGTTGACAGCTTCTTTGATATGGAATGGGTGTCGGGCGTTACATACGGCGATGTGCATTATCAAAGCGAGGTGGAGTATTCCACGTACTATATAGAAGAAGCCGACACAGCCATGCTCTTCAGTCTATTCAATATGTACGAGAAGGAGGCTTACGCCTGTTTCGACAAGGGTTTAGTCCTGCCTGCATCGGACTACGTTCTGAAGTGTTCGCACGTTTTCAACGTTCTGGACGCACGCAAGAGCATCAGCGTTACGGAGCGGGTCGGTTACATAGGTCGCGTGCGAAATATGGCGCGTAGATGCGCTCAGGGATATTGCGAACAGCGCGAAGAAATGGGCTGCCCACTGCTCAAGACAAAGCCGGAAAGCCGGAGAGCCGGAAAGCCGGAGAGCCGGAAAACCGAAGAGCCGGAGAGCCAGCCACAATCTGATTTTTTACTGGAAGTTGGAACAGAAGAAATCCCCGCATTATATATTCAGCCAGCATTAGAGCAGATGGAGAAGCGGATCAGTAAACTGCTCAAGGACAATAGGCTTGAGTTCAAATCCGTTCGCGTTATGGGAACGCCGAGACGGTTGGTCTTGTCGGTGGAAGGAATTTCCACACATCAGCCTGATCGCACCGTCGAGAGCATGGGACCGCCCAAAAGAGTGGCATTTGATGAAGAAGGAAAGCCGACGAAAGCGGCAGAGGGATTTGCCCGGAAAGTTGGCGCGAGCGTGGAAGACCTCAAGGTGAAGGAGACTGATCGGGGGGAGTACATCTATTTTCTCCAGCAGGAAAAGGGCAGGTCTGCCATTGACATTTTGTCCGAGGAACTGCCCGGTCTCATTTCGTCGTTGGGTTTCCCGAAATCCATGCACTTCAGCAGTTTTGAGGACGGCAAACTCCAATTTGCGCGCCCTATAAGATGGATAGTCGCTTTACTGGGCGATGATGTCATCAGCTTCGACATAGGGCGGGTTCGATCTGGCAGAGCCACCACAGGGCACAGATTCCTGTCTGACGGAGCCATTGAATTAGAAAACGCTTTTTTGGACAGTTTCGTTGAAAATATGAGAAAAGCCGGCGTGGTGGTTGATCACGAAGAGCGCAGAAGCATGATCAAGGATCAAATCGCTCAGATCATGGAGTCGGAAGGCTGTCCTGTGCATATAGATGAGGAACTTCTGGATACTGTCACATTTTTGGTGGAAATGCCCAGAGCCATTGTGGGCACGTTCAACGAATCATATCTATCGCTGCCTGTAGAGGTTCTGGAAACAGCGATGAAGAAACATCAAAGATATTTTTCCCTCCGCAAGTTCCCCACTTTAGAAAAGGGGGGTCAGGGGGGATTTGAAACAGCCCTATTGCCGAAATTCATCACTATTACCAACGGCGTAGGCGACGAAGGGATCGTCCGGCATGGAAACGAGAGAGTTCTAAGAGCGCGGCTTGCCGACGCCGAATTTTTCTACAGTGAAGACCAAAAAGAGCGATTTTCTGACAAAATTGACAGCCTGAAGCGCGTTGTATTCCAGGAGGAACTGGGAAGCCTTTATGACAAAGCTCAACGGTTGCGGGAACTGTCCGTTTTCATATATGAAAGCATAGCTGAAAAGCTTTCGCTTGCAGAAAGCGTGCGCGATGACGTTGTTCGCGCATCTGAGTTGTGCAAAGCTGACCTCACAACTCAGATGGTAATTGAATTCCCATCCTTGCAGGGCATTATGGGCGAATACTACGCCGCCAGTTCTGGCGAGAATGCCAGAGTTTCTGAAGCTATAAGACATCATTATTACCCCACTTCGCCATACGGCGTTCTACCTGACGAAGTCGTTGGCGGCATAGTATCCATCGCCGACAAACTGGATACCATAGTAGGTTATTTCGGCATAGGGAACATTCCATCCGGGTCGCAGGACCCTTATGCTCTCAGGCGTCAGGCGCAGGGGATTGTGAGGATTCTCGCTCAGTTCGAGTACCATCTGCCGCTGGATCAGGCTGTGGAAAAATCCATAGCTCTGTACGGGCAATTTCCCGAGCCAGATCAACTCAGGGACAGCATTTTGGAGTTCCTGAAAGGGCGCGTTTCATGGCTTATCTCTGGGCAGGGGATTGTTTACGACGTAGCTGACAGCGTACTGGCTGTGGATTCCAGCGATGTGCCTAACACCGTCAAACGCGCTCATGCTCTTTCACGTTTCAGAGAACGATCCGACTTCGGTGAGATTTACAATGCCTTCAACAGGGTTATTAGAATTCTGCCGAAGGAATCTTCGCCACCTGTCGAAGGAACGGTTGATGAACAACTTTTCCAGCGGCAATCCGAGCGGGAGTTATACGCGGCTGCGCGCCAGACCAGTGAGGAAATTGAACAACTGGCAAGCCGGGGGGAATATGACGCTGTTCTGGATCGTCTGGCAAACTTACGCATCGCCATTGACGCATTTTTCGACGATGTTCTGGTAATGGTCGAACAGGATGATCTGCGGAATAACCGTTTGGCGTTGTTGCAGTGTCTCGCCGGCATGTTTTCTCTGGTGGCTGATTTTTCCAAGCTGGTGGAATAGGAGGAAAAATGAGACGAGGAGACAAGGGGACAAGGAGACAAGGGGACAAGGGGATACGTTTCGCATCTTTGTTTGTTCTGTTACTGGCGATCTGTCTGTTTTGCCTGTCTTTTTCCGCCGAGGGATATATGCTGTCCGTTGGACATCTTCCTCCGTTGCGAAGCGGGCGCACCGTTTTACTTATAACCGATTTAAGCGGTTCAGGTCCCGCCGTCAATATAAGCTTTCGCGATGAGGCGGGCCACGAAATGCCCTCATCTCCCATTCATAAATTGCTTCCTCCCAGGGGCAAAATACAGATTGACGTGGAAAATTATCTTCAGACTGCCGGGACCATTACACTGGAATCATCAAACGAGCAAATCGTGGGCGAATACTGGCAAATACATGGCAATGGGACGATGTTCATGCTCCCATTTCAATGCCCCGACATGGAAACGCGTTATTTCGCAAACTGCTTCAGGTCTCCATTTCGCAGCCGCAATTATCTAGTATTTTCCGACCCTTGTGGGTCTGGACCGCTGGTGCAAATGACGTTTTACAGCAAGACGGGCAAGCTCATGAAAAGTACGTCCAAATTACTTTGCCCGTATGGTACGCTGGTTTTTGAAATGGATGCCTATGCGCAGTGGGACACGCTGGGAAAAATCTCCATCAGTAGCCCTGGAGGGAGTATTGTGTCCCATTACCGGCAGTTGTGCTATGATGATACGGTTCTTGCGGTGCCTGCGCGTCTGCCTGCTGAAGAAGTTCATATAGACGATTTTTCTGCTGTTCGTAGCGTAACAGGCAATCTCATAATCGTGGATGCCAGCGCCGAAGGTCCCGTAGCCAGGATTCAATTTAGAAATGATAGGGGGATGGTACTTTATGAACGGGAAATACTCCTGCCGCCCAACGGCGCGGCGTCTATAGACCCCGCCGACCATATAAATGATGTTTTTCGTGGAACCATAAGCATTAGTAGTGAATCTGAAATAATAGCTGATTACTGGGAGAGAAATCAGCAGGCTGTTTCTGGCACGCCTGCTGTTGACGTTGGGGGCAGTGTTCTGTTCATCAGTCATTTTTTTCCGTTGGACGATGTTCAGCATTTGCTTTCCTTGCTGAACACCGGACAGGAGTCGGCAAGAGTCGAGGTGCAGTTCTACGCTGACAACGGGAGGAAACTTCGCACCCTGAAGCTCTTTGTAGAACGGTACAGGCGAGTTGAGGAGTTCGTCGAGGGCTACTTTGGCGGAGCCTGTTCGGGAACGATAATTATAGACGCCCCCAGCGCCGGTTTGATAGTTACCTCTCAGATACTGGATGTGAGGGATCACAAACGTTTGGGGAAAACTCATGCTCAAATCATCAGATAGATCCGATCAACATAAGAAGGGAGCGCGTATGATGGATCGTCATAAGCTCGGAAGAAGTCAAAAATCAAAAACAATTTGTGTCTTGGGTCTCGCGTTTTGTGTTCTCTTATTTGCCGGCTGTGGGGAGAAAGAGAATAAGAATCTCGTGAACGCAAGAGAACTAATTCAAGCGGGGAAATACAAGGAGTCCCAGGATATAACGAAGCTCAAAGGCGAACTGAACCTGCTACTGGAATCGGATTCAGGAAGCCCGGAGGCGCTGTGTCCGTTATATGCCCTTGAAATCATCGCGTCTAGCACAAGCGCGGCGGCGCGGCAGAAGGCAGTAAAGGAGATAACCTCACTGCTCACATCCCTGGAAAAGGCGATCAAAGAACTGGAAGCGATAGATAAGGATCTCCTGACGGATGATGACAAGGATAGGCTGGAAAAGCTCAATAGAAAATGGTGCCTCAGTTTGGAACCAGCCGCGATAATCCTGAAATCCGAAACAGAATGGATAAGCGACGTCGGTAAGCCGGCTGTTGATCTGCTCATAGAATTACTAAAAGCTCCGAATCCTGCAATACAAAGCGACGTTGTTCAATTGCTTATCTCGCTAAAAGCTCAGACGTTTGGAGTGTTGATAAAGGCGCTTGAAGATGAGAGCGCGGTGGTTCGGCGACAGGCAGTAATCGCGCTGGGTAAGATGGGCGACGCCAGCGCGGTGGACTTCATAGCCAGACTGCTGGACGATCAAGACCCAGGGGTCAGGCTCTATGTACCTGTGGCGCTTGACATGATCGGCGGCGAGGAAATAGTCGCATCATTGCACAAAGCCCTGAAAAATGAAATGGCGAAAGTTCGCACCGCCGCCGCCAATATTCTGGGTAGAATTGAGGATGAAACAGGGATAAGTCTTTTAATAGAGTTGCTGGCGGACAATGACTCGTATGTTAGAACAAGCGCGACTAATGCTCTTACCAAAATAGGCAAACCGGCAGTTCCTGAACTGATAGAAGTGCTGGAGAGAAGGGCGGAAAATATAACACTCCCGCCGACTAATTTTGTTGGCGACAAGATAGGCAACAGATACAAGAAGGAACTGGCACAACGGGCGGCTTTGCAAGTGGCGGCGGCTTCCATTCTGGGAAGCATAAACGACGCGCGCGCCGTAGATCCGCTTCTGGAAACAGTGGGAAGAAAGGTGAACGACGAAGCCGCTGAGGAAGAGAAAACCAATGCTGGATCTGTGCGAGCCGGCGGCGCCGCCGCGCTGAGTGCAATGGGTCCTGCCGCTGTTGAACCATTGATAAACATGCTGGTATCGTCCGCACAGGATGAGAACACCAGAATAAGCGCGGCTTCCATATTGGGGACGATAGGAGATAAACGTGCTGTTGAGCCGTTGATCAACGCGTTGAAAGACGAAAAGAAAAGCATCCGCGCCAGTGCCGCCGCGTCGCTGGGAACGCTGAAGGACAGGCGCGCCGTGCCGTCCCTGATAGCGGTGTTAGAAGACTCTGACGTAGTAACCAGAGCCAATGCCGCCGCATCACTGGGAACAATAGTTGATAAAAGAGCCACTCAGTCGTTAATTAGTGTGGTGATGAACGAAACTGAGCGTGAGAAGATTCGCAGCGCGGCTATAAGTTCTCTCGGCACAATAAAGGACACAGCCGCTCTGAATACACTTGTGACGGTTTTGATAGATGAATATGAAAAAGATGGCATCAGAAAAAGCGCGGCGGCGGCTCTGCGCACAATGGAAAACGCATGGGCAAGCGAACCGCTTATAGGTCTGCTGAAAGGCGAGATCGTCCATGGGGTTTATATGCCGGGAAAAGGCACGGTCGCCAAATGGCTAAAGAAAGAAGGCGACGGGAATCTCGTCGCGAAACTGACGCCGCTGGTGGAGGTTTCCATAGGATCAGAGAAAATAGAGATCAAAACGCCTGATTCCGGTAACTTGGTCAAAATATACGTCCAGCAAGGAGAAGAGGCGGAGGCTGGCGATCTGATAGGCCTTGTGTCATTTGAGGACAAAGATATTGATCAAAAAGAGCGCAGTTCAATCCGAAGTGCCGCCGCTTCCGCGCTGGGAAAAGTGAAAGGCGATAACGCATTAGCGACTTTGATGCGCTCTCTGCGAAAGGATAAGAGCGCGGCTGTCAGAACGAACGCCGCCACGTCGCTGAAGGAGTTGGAGAAAGCTGATGCAAGATCTACGCTCATAAAAGCTCTGAAAAGCGACGACAGCGGAAGCGTCCGAAGCGCGGCGGCTAACGCTCTGGCAACGATAAAGGGCGGGGCTTCTGTGCCGCCGCTGATGCGCGCTTTGCAGAACGATAAATACGATTCCACGCGAGAGAAAGCCGCATGGGCTCTTGGCGAGATTGCCGATAAACGCGCTGTGGGACCGTCGGTGGACGCAATT
>Ga0255402_1066_pt2 | contig 13956 bp, 11 predicted proteins | sample ANMaggSeSYBR01D4_FD_182125 | JGI IMG/M metagenome (GOLD analysis project Ga0255402, IMG submission 182125) | Sediment cell enrichment communities from methane seep in Santa Monica Basin, California, United Staets - ANME aggregate JGI... | ecosystem: Environmental > Aquatic > Marine > Cold seeps >...
ATCCTCAACCCTAAGCAGTACTCACTTGTTTGGGTATGTCAATGTTGCAAAGAGTGGATATCCATCATTGCGGAAAGAAGCAGATTTCAATCTTGTCCTTGGAAGTGTGTTGGTGAAAAACAAGATCAACCAGAATCGATTGAACTGGTTGCAAAAAGTGAAGCACTGCCCTGAAGAATCCTCTTTTAAGTCACTCTTTCCTTCTGTCTTGAAAACTGGATTGGAAGGAAAACTTGGAAATCCTTCTTTGTGGAAAGGAACAAGTATGTCTCGTCAAAAGAAGTCCGATTCATCTCAAAGTTCTCCAAAGTCTCTTCCTTTCTTGCATGAAACCATTGGAAAAAAGTACAGCACTAAGAATTCTAGTCCATCAATGCATTCAAAGATCCCGCAATTGAGTACTGGAATCATGGAATCACCTGTGCATTCTTCAGTAAGTACATGGCCTCTTACACAAGCCTATGGTGGAGTCTATTCACGTGTGTTTAAACAAGGACTGGAGCATCTTACAAACCAACCTGTTGACCTTCGATTCCATAAAGCAAAGGACTTGTTGAGTCATCCAACTCTTCTTGCACAAGGGATTGCAATGGCCTTTACACAGCGAGTCTCTCCTCGAGCTATTCTTTCAAAAGTACAAACCATGTATCGAAAACATAGTGAAGGTCTTCATGTTGAATCAGAGTATGTATGGAAGTCTGAAGATGTTTTGTTGCGTGGAAAGTTGAAAGGTTTGCGTTTGAAGTTTTCTGGTCCACTTGGAAAGCAAGGCGGAGGAAAGAAAAAAACCATTGTGAAGAAGCTTGGCTCAACCCCATTGAATACTTTGGATGCACAGATTGGATATGCACAGACTGTTTCTCATACAAAGCGAGGTGCAGTTGGTATTAAAGTGTATATTCACTATGCTCCGGTTCATAAAACAAAGAGTGGTATTCCTGGATGGTCTTTGTCTGCCTTTCAAGGTGTTCAACCAAAGATTTGGAAAGACTTGCCTGTTCAATCCTTTCTTTCTACGAAGAGTAAATCAGCACACTATCTTTCACGATTGAATCAAGACAAAGAAAGCAGTACAAGTCCTAAGAAGAGTAATCCTTACTTTTGATCAGCACAATATCTTTAAGGCTTTAATCAAGACAAAGAAAGCAGTACAAGTCCTAAGAAAACACAAGTTCCTACATAACTTCGAAGGCTTTTAGGATTATTTCTCTGTGAACAAATGTACTTATTACTTAGTCTGTTTTTCTTTTATAGTACATAGGGAGCACATTCATTCTTGTTTGACTATCTTTCCTTCTTTCCTTAAGATCGAAGATCTTTAATGCTCTACTGTTCTCTTTATCTTAGTATTTGTAATTAAATGTTTAGAATCCTTAATGCTGTATAACTGATGATATTTAAGACATGTATTTGTTTTATAAAATACAGCACTATTGTTATGAACCATGTCGATTATTGAGAGACACAGAGATCAAGACTGGAATACTTGTGGTTTTCCTTTCGCCTTTCTCTTAAAGTGTCTTTCTTTCTACTGGTAGAACTTGCACTCTTTTGATTGTTTTGGATGTCTTTAAAGAAGCACAAAGAGCCGATCACTCTTTTTGTGTTCTTCCATTATTTAGAACCGATAAAACCTTTCATGTCTTTGTGTGAACCAAACAAGCCGTGGAAGGTTCGTCTTTAAACATGCTCGAGAAGGCACCTAGGAGCCCCATAGAGCGACGTTCTTACATAAACAGGTGTCTACCTACCTTAAAGATTATTCTTGTGTGTTTTAAGCTGTTTTTATGCTTTATATTAAGTTTTTCTTAGAACAACTAAAAACAACAGAAATGAACCAAGTGGAACAAGTTGTGCTTAAAACTTATGGTGCTGTAAATAATCTTTGTTATAAGGTTTATAGTGTTTTAACATTCGTGGTTTCGTGCATCACTTGTTTTTAATGTTGTAGACCATACTAGAAATTTTAACAGTCCAAATTCTAATTAAGGTGCAAGTTCTAATGGTTCTAAGAATATAAAGAGCCTTCTGTGCAAGGATAAAAACTTAAGAACCACATTTCACACATTTCACATGTATGTTCGACCGCACACTTGGGAAGACTACGAAAAATATTATTGTAAATACACTTCCCTTTACTTTTATCATTTCATATGGCAATTCCACCTTCATTTCCTTTTATTCTTCCTAATCCTAAAAACTTGGTGATTCTTCCTAAAAACTTGGTTTTTCATTTCTTTGATTCTTCAAACACCGTGATTGTTACTGGACAATTGGGATCTTTGTGTATGGAAGCAAGCCAGCCTTTTAAACTTTACCATTATGAAGCCCAAGAAGATATTCCTATTGAAGCCAACGAAACTGTTGATATTCCTGAGACACATATTGTTGTCTGGTCCTGTGCCCAAGATCAAAAGCTTTTCGACAAAGTGTGTGACTCAGTACAATATGGACACTCTCTTGACTTTACTCTTGTTGGAACAGGGTATAAGGCCACATGGAATAGTGAACATACAATCCCAGAAATTATGGTTGGACATTCGCATTCATGGAGTCTTTCCTCTGATGATACAACCTGGTCTATGGATATTGGAGATGTTGGAACTCTGATTAGTTTGTACGGGATTGATAGTGAAGAACTTGGTGCACTTGGTGCAAATCTTCTTGAAACTCGAAAACCAGATCCTTACAAAGCAAAGGGTGTTCGTGTTTCAAATCACAAGTATTCAGTACGAGAAGGAAAGAAAAAATGACACGCAACAACATCAATCTTTCTTTCTATCTTTCTTCCTGGTTGAGCATTTTTTATGAGTTTATTCTTCCTTTCTTTCTTGGAAGGTACTCTTGAAACATTTTCATACTTTTCATTGCAAACTCTAGAGAAACCCTAAAACTTGTCATGAACATCTCTTCTTTCTTCCCTTAGGATTTGTGAATTCTTTTTGAAGATTCCTTACTTTTGATCTTTATGCAACCATCAACAATGAAAGTCTTTGGACAAACCTTTTCTTCTTCAACCACTGTGGGTGCTGCTCTTCAAAGTCAGTATGGAATGAGTAAGCAGTCTGTTAATGGGTATCTTGCTTCTCTTGGAATCCTTCCACATATGCCTCTTTCATCATTGTCAAAAGTGCAGTCTATGAAATTGACTGTCTTGGGAGAAGCCTTTTATCCCGGTGTGTATGTATTGAAACGAAAAATGAATAAAAACATCCAAACCCTGGTTGAAACCTCAGCCTATCGTGGATTCCGACATCGTGCAGGTCTTCCTTGTCATGGACAACGAACCTCATCCAATGCAAAGACAGCAAAGAAGTCACCATTTCGTAAAAAGAAGCCTTTCTGATCACATTTTAAGAAAGATTCTGAACTATCTTGTGTCTTCTTTCTTGCATGAAGATCCTTCATGCTCTACCTATACATTGACCTCTTCCTTCTTTTCTCGATAAACCTATGTCTAAATATTCAAAAACATCTTTGGAAACATCTACAGAATTCTTTTCAGACAAGCTTCGAGCACCTGCAATTCGTGCACTTCGATTGAAAGCCATGAAAACCCGAAAGCTTCTTCTGATGAAACGTTGGAATCCAGGAGCATTTAATGTTGGTTCTTCACAAGTCAATCCTCTTAAAAACAAAAAAGGTAATAAAGCATTTTTTAATGCTTATCGGGAAATTTTGTTAAATGTGTTTCGAAACCAGCGCAAAGAGGAGCATCATCGAGCAGACTTTGTACATGCAAACGTTCATCGAGCAAACCAACTGTCAAAAACTCTTGGTCCAGTTTTGGATGTAAAGACTCAGAAGAAGGGATTTAAAAACTTCGGCAAGACATCGGATGTGGTTCTTCTGCATAAAGAAACAGCCAAGTTTTCACAACGATTCTACCCTGTTGGGAAAGCAGTCTTTCCGTCCTATGGTATTCTTCGAGTGACCACTGTTTCAAATAACTGTTTTGTTGGAATCACTGATGTTTGGGGAAAGTCTTATGCACATGGATCAACAGGAAGTATTTCAGACAAGACAATGAAGGTTCTTTCTCAACCAGCCTTTCAATTGGGAATGAAGATGGCTCGGGAAGCAATGCAAGGAGGAATGAAAACCTTTCTTCTTGTCATGGGAGGACCAGGAAAGTCAGCAGGAGCTGCCCAAGGAGGAATCATGAAGGTTGTTCAACGTCACTGGAAAGCTGCTCGAAAGGAAAACCTTCTTCCAACCTTTAAACGTGCAGGAACCATTTTCTTGAAGTCAATTCCACATAACGGGTGTCGTCTTCCAGCTCGCCGACGAAAGCGACGAAAAACAAAGGTACGTCCATTGAAGGTTGGAAAGTTCTGAGTTATCTATTTTCATTTCTATACCATGAAAGATATGAACCTTATGAGAAAGAATCAAACCAATGAGTAAGTGTTGAAAAGCATGCAAACTATATCTATGAATAGTATGTTGTGTCTTCATGGTCTTTCTGTTGTTTAAATACAATTTAGATCTTAAGTGATGAAAGAATATACATGAGTCACTTCAGGTTTATCATACAGCACTAAGGAATTGAAGAGTTCTGCTTGTGTGTGTGTATATATTCTAAACTCTGTGTCTTGAAAGTTTCTTGGTTTCTTTCCTCTTTGTGGTCTTTCTATTGTTTTAGAATCCTTAATGCTTTATTAGACTTTAGGGAAGATCTTTGCCTGCAAGAAAAGTGTTTGTGTATACTGCAAGAGAGATGTTTGTTATAGCACTAAGGAGAGTATACTATTTTGGTGATTATTATTCGTGAAAGGAAGAGTTTTGGTGTGTATGGAGGTTCCTATGGCCGGCCTTCTTTCCTGAGAACTTTTGTTTCTCTTGATTTTTTAACTATGTCTCAAGCAGCAAAGCTTATTGGCGCAGGATGCGCAACCATCGGGCTCGCAGGTGCTGGTGTTGGAATCGGAACCGTGTTCGGATCTCTTATCACCGGTGTTAGCCGAAACCCCGCACTCGAGCAGACCCTTTTCCGAATCGCAATTCTTGGGTTTGCCCTTACTGAGGCGATCGCGCTTTTCGCGTTGATGATGGCCTTCCTTCTTCTTTTTGTGTTCTGATCATGAAAGTTGATGATGGACAAGATTCTTGAAGTCGACACTCTTTCAGTGAAGTCTAAGCTCCTTGGGTTTCGCTTTCTTTCGTTCATTTCTTGAACCATCATCTTTCTGAACCATTTGTGACTGACTCTTTCATGGGTTGGTTTCTTATGGTTCTGCCAATTACGGTGCGAATATGGTGAAATTGGTAGACACGCTGGTTTTAGGAACCAGTGGCTTATGCCTTGGGGGTTCGAGTCCCTCTATTCGTAAACAACCACACTTACAACCAAAAAAACATAGAAATTGTATTTTATTATCCTTAGTGCTGTATATCCTTAGTGCTCTATACACTACCATTTGTACTCATCTTTTTTATTCATGTCTCTTCCTGCTCCAAAACTTAAGAGTCTTCGAAACCGTCCCTTTCCAAGTATGCATGGGAAAAAGCTTTCCCCTAAACTTGCACGTCTTGTTGAAAGCAACAAACTCATGAAAAGTAGTCATTCTTCACGAAAGTTGGACTGGTTTCGAGAACGATTGCATGCAAAACAAAATCTTCGAACCTTTTACGGATGGTTGCCAGCAAAGTACTTGCAAAAGACCATGAAGAAAGCCTATCAATCTTCACACCCAACAGGACCGATCTTCTTGCAACACCTTGAACGCTTGGCCTTTATGGTTGTTTATCGTGCTGGGTTTGCATATACACCACGAGAAGCACAATCACAGATTAAAGCAGGATGGTACACTTTGAATGGTTCAGTCTTGAAAGCATCGAAGAAGAGTCTTGAAGTTGGAGACATCTTGGTTGTGGTTCCAGAGAAGCGTGCACTTTTGAAAGCATCACTTCTGAAGATGAAAGGGAAGAAATCGAAACAATGGGTTGGAAATAGTCCTCAAGAAAATCAAAACATTCAAGAGAATCAAGAGAACCAAGAAAGTCTACACAGTCAATCATCTGAGTTTGTTTCATTGAAAGAAAGTACAAAGGTTCATCCTTCCTTGAAACTCGCTCTTTTGGAGTCTTCAAGTGAATGGTCTCAACCTTCTCTTCTTCTGTGGCGATTGCGTCTTCTTGGTGATAAGTACTTGAAGTCAAAGCATATGGAAGCTGTCGTAAGTGGATTGAGTCTTCAAAAGGCTTGTGTTCAGATTTCAAATGCTTGGAAAGACGTTGTTGATCAAGATTCCTTTCCAGATGTACCAAACAGTATGGAAGATGTGCTGAATCAAAAGTATGAAACATTCCCTCTTCCTGGTGTGTATTCTGTCAGTCATTTGGAAGTGAACCCAAAGATCCTTTCTTGTGTGTTGATTCATCCACCCTTGCATCTTGTGTATCCTGTAAAGGTTGACGAGCGAGGATTGGAAGCCTTGTATCGATGATTGTATTAAAATGATTGCATTAGAATGAATACACTGAAAGACTCGTAAATAAACCTTTGTCTTAACATCTGTGGTATATAGATTATCTTGACTCTTCTAGGACTTGTGGCTTAGTATTTATGGTGTATAGGTTCTCTTGACTACCTTTGCTCTATTTATCTTGAAGTGTGTTTAAATGCAGTGTGAGATACAAAACAACTAAAGAATGGTTAAACTACTGTGCTTGTTTTATCAAGAATGGAAAGATAACCAGAGATCTTCATTACAAGTTCTACTATCTTTCGTGCTCGAAGAAAAGATGTTCAGAATCCTTCATGCTTTATTCCAAGTCCTAAGAGAAACAAGAAATGAAACAATAAATGTACACTCTGAGAAACCATAGTTCTTTGTACAGTACTAAGGATATTAAACACACACACACAGACATTAAGAAATAATGAAAACCATGTGTTAAAACATAAAGATATTTCAGTACAGCATTAAAGATAAAAGTCCTGATCAAATAGGATCAATCTTAATCTTCGTGTTTTTTCTTGTACTCAAACATAAGAAAGGTTTCATAAAATCTTTAATACTGTAACCAAGAGAGAGCGGTCTCAAACAAAAAAGTGTAGGTGGTATCGTGAAAACCTTCTAAAATGCTGTATTCTAATGTTTACTGTGGGTTGGTACCTGTTTATACAAGAACGTCGCTCTATAGGGCTTCTAGATGCCTTTATAAGCATGTTTAAGAGTTGACATTACAGAAATACACGTATCAATATGTTTTAAAAGTATGTCTATGAAGAATCTTCTGAAGAAAGAAGTCTATGTTGGAGAAAACAGTTCTTCTTCTCACCCACTTTCCTTCTTGTACACAAAAGAATCCACCATTCTCATCATTCTATCACTTTGTACCTTTGCAAGTGGAAGTCTTGGTATTTGTTTGTATTTGAAGGTTTTTCTCGACTTCTTGTTTCTTCTTCCAAGTACACACTCTAAGTTCTTTGGGTTTGTGACACATGGACCAAGTGATCCTTTCTTTGCAATGGTTTCTCTTTTGTGGGTTCTTACACTCTGGGTTTGTCTTCCTTCTGTATCTTGGATGGTATTGGAAGTCTTTCATCCTGGATTGTTGGTTGGAGAAGCAAAGAAGGTTCATACACTCTGGGTTCTTGTCTTTCTTTTGTGGATGGGTTTTACACTGGTTCTTCTTTCTTTGGTTGGACCACTCAGTCTTTGGTTGCAGATGATGTATGGAACAGATGGTCTTCAACCAGGCTTTCTTCCTTTGTTTCGAGGATTGACTTGGGTACAAACCTTTTGTACACTTATTCATTTTCTTGGAGTCTCTTGCTTGGGAATCACAATCTTTTTCTTGTACGGACCAAACTTGGAATCTTTGAATGTGGGATCTTTGAAAAACACCCGTATGAGCCTTTCAGTAAGCTTTCTATTGATTCTTTCCTTGGTTGTTCCGGTTCCAGACGTGTTTGGAAGTCTTTTGGGTGTGTGGTTCTTGGTTTTGGTTTTGTGTGAATTGGTCTTTCTTTGTGTGCTTTGGAAGACTCTTTGGAAGAAAACAATTCAGAAGTCTTTGATTACACTTTAAAATTGAATTGTTTCCTGATAAATAAACCGTTGTGTAGACTCTATAAAGATTAAAGATTCTAGTGGTTCTAAGTTTTCAATGCTATAACACCTTTGGTGTTCTATTCCTTTTGTTGTATGTCTTGTCTTCGTTTCGTTGTATTTCTTTATCTTTAATACTGTATCTTCATGTGATTGTATACTTTGTCTTAGTCGACCTGTGCATGGTAAATAGTCCTAAAGAAACAACCCTGATGCAATACTCGTGTGTTTAATGTATGGGAACGAATTCAAAAGATTGTAAGTACTAAAATGATCAAAACAACTATGTAATGAAAACAATTATGTAATCAAGACAACCCAAGTCTAAAAGATTAAGACCCAATGAAAGACCTGTTAACTATAAATGTTTAAAGACAGTCACTCTTTCTAAGATTCTTGATGGTTTAAAATCCTTAATGGTGTAATCACTCGGATGAAGAGGGATTCGAACCCCCGATACTTACGTATGCTGGTTTTCAAAACCAGTGCCTTCGACCACTCGGCCATCCATCCTTTAGAACTTGTAACAAAAACCTGGCTTTAACCTGTGATGAAAATAAAACATGAAAGATCTTATAGCACTAGAGATAGTAACCTGTGATGAAGATTTCTAATTGAGAATGAAGAAAGTACGTCTCTTCCTCTTTAAGACTTGAATAAAAACCTTTCCGTTATGGTTCTTCTAAGATTTTACATGAGTATCAGTTATTAGAGTGTTCTATCTTTAATGTCAGTGATTGGTGTACTTTACCTTTCGTTTTTTTCAATATGTCCATGATTTCAGGTGTACAGTGAAGAAGTTTTATGTGGGTCCAGTAGGACTCGAACCTACGACCTGTCGGTTAAAAGCCGATTGCTCTACCGACTGAGCTATGAACCCTTTCTCTTGATTATACATGCTTTACTCACCATCGGAGTCGAACCGATACCCCATAAACTGGGAACAGAGTTTGAGTCTATCGTGTCTACCAATTCCACCAGATGAGCTACGGGCAATGGGATTCGAACCCATATCTTCAGCTTGGAAGGCTGATAATCTAGCCCTTGATCTATGCCCGCATTATATATATGTTTCTCTTGCCTATACTCTTGATAACTTTCTTCCTCTTCCTTGAAAGTCGAGACAAACCTTGTAATTGAAATAAAGACTTTCCTTCACAGTATACTATTCTTAGTGCTATAACAACCATCACATGTACTCTAGGAAAAAGTCTTAGAATTCTCTTAGAATACCTACCTGACCGTCCACATGGGAAGCACTTCCTTACTTAAGTCTTATTTACAAGTTCTCATGAGTGGTTTGCTATAATCCTTAATACTGTATAACACTAAGGATATCAAGAAACATTTTTGTTACAAGTCCTAAGAGAAAAGAATGAATAATGCAGAGTGTGGCGCAGTTGGTAGCGTGCTTGGTTTGGGACCGAGTGGTCGCAGGTTCGAGTCCTGTCACTCTGAATGCATTGATTCCAAATTCCTTCACATAAGTGGTCCTAAATAGTACGAAGGATAATAGCACTAAGGATAATAAGACTGGTGGTTGTTCTTTCCTCAAGAGCGGTTACCAAGTACTTTCACTTCACTGATTTCTTAGATCCTTTCCTGGTTTAAAATCTTTAGTGCTGTATATCCTTACTACTGTACTTCTTTCCTTTTGGTTTTTAATTCTGTGGCTCTTCGATTGCAACGTCCTCTTTCACCCCATCTAACAGTCTACCAACCTCAACGAGGGTCTGTCCTTTCAATCTCTATGCGGATTACTGGGGTTCTTCTTGGACTTCCCTTTCTTGCACTTGGATTCTATCCTTTCGTCCCTGCCTTTCCTACAATGGGTGGAGTGTCAGAGACAGCCTTTGGAAAAGCATGTGTATCCTTGGTTGAAAAGATTCCAGAACCCTTCTTCCAAAGTGTGAGTCTTGGAAGTGAATACCTTCCACTTCCACCTAATAATTTTGAAGAGGTACTTACTACTGTTTTTGCGCTTTCTTTCTGTGTCTTGTCTCTATGGACCCTTTTCGTCTATCATGCTGTTCATCCATTGACAGAGAATTATCTTCAAGAGTATTACTTGTTTAGTCCAACTGCATGGAGCCCAGAGTTCTGGAAGATGCATTACACAATGTGTATGCTTTACTTTACTTTCCTTCTTTTCTTTGGATTCGGAGTATGGTCTATCTATGTGCTTGAAGTTGGAGATGCTTATATGGATATTTTTCTCTGCCACAAGACTGATGATCTTGGTCCACTTTTCGGAGGTTATTATTCTGGTGAACCCCGAGGAGGATTCTTTTCTGCATCGTGAACACTCTTTATATCTAAGGTTTAGGTTGCATTTAGTCTAGACTTATTACCTCTTTTTCCCTTAAGACTTTATGTGTGTATGTCTTTTCTTTATCACTTGCGTCCCTTCCATGCTGCATATGTCAATCTTTTTGCAAGTGCACAACTTTCTACGTGGCGACCACTCTTCATGAAAGGAGCAGCCTTCCGAGCAAAGTGGTATAACTTTTCACACCGAACCGTACTTGCTGCTGCTATTCCAATCTTTATTGCCAACGTGTATTTGTTTTTCCTTGCAACTCCTAAAGTCTTGGATGAAATCATGGTTCCTTACATTGAAATGTGCCTTCTTTGGTGGGCTCTTCCTGCACAAGGACTTCTTTTGATCTCTGCTTCTCTTGCAAGTCATCCAGGTGAAATCAGTCAGATTAATCGAACCCATACAGGAATCAACACCTATCTTGTTGTTTGGACAGGACTGGTTGGTCTTTTGTGGTTGTATTGGTTGATGGACTTTGTTCTTAGTCCATTGGTGTGTACTCTCGCGCTTTTGGTATATCCTCTTCTTGTGATTCACTTGGAACAGGCCTTTACTGGAATTGCTCTTGATTACATGAAGATGAAGGACCGAGGCCTTCGAGAAGGATTGACTTGGTGTTTCCGTCTTCTGCTTCTGGCAATCTTGCTTCCTGCAGTTGAAGGACTCTCGCTTCATTTGGATTGGGCACATTACGTTGGATCTGAATTCATCTGAGTATTTCTTTATTACAACACTAAGGATTATAAGACTATCTCTTCAAACATCTCTATAAAGAATACAACATTAAGAATCGTACAGCGTTAAGGATATTGAACCTAAATGTATTTCTGGAAGGTTAACTCTTAAACATGCTCATAAAGGCACCTAGGAGCCCCGTAGTACGACGTTCTTGCATAAATAGGGGCTACCTACCTTCACGATCATTTAGGTCTATTCTAGAAGGTTTTCATAAGGTTTCTTCAATATCCTTAATGCTTTATCTTGTGTGTTTAAAATTGTTCTTATAATATTCTTTACAAACGAAAACTATTCTTGGGAGAGCTACGTTTGGTTTCTCTATGTCTTAGAATCTTCTTGTATAGCACTAAGGATTTAGAACACTTTGTACCTTAGTATTTGGTTTCTTCATGTGTGTGATTTTTGAAGGAGTCTTTCTTTCTTTTCTTTATTTCTTTCTATGCTTCATCCAGTTTATGCTTTGAACCTTGCCCTTTGTTTCTTTGTCATTGGAATTATGGGAGTGGTCTTTAATCGAAAGTCTATTCTCTTGGTTCTTCTTTGTCTTGAGCTTATTCTTCTTGCAGTAAACCTTCAATTGCTTTCTTTGTCTTCCTTGCTTCATGATGTTGAAGGACAGATCTTTGCTTTCTTTGTACTGACTGTTGCTGCAGCAGAATCTGCAATTGGTCTTGCTCTTCTTGTGGTCTACTATCGATTGATGGGAACTATTGGAGGTGAGTACATGAACTTGCTTCGAGACTGACTACCTTCATACTTCTCATGAAAACAAATCTTATCACCAAAACAACTCTTTCTTCCCTTAGACCACTGATATTTGTAACTCGGTCTTATTGATGTTTATAATCCTTCATACTGTAATTACTTCTTGATCTTTCGATGATAAGTCATTTGACTCTTGGTATGCTTGGTTGTCTTGTATGTATATTTCACTGTCTTCAATATCTTTAGTGCTGTACTGTCTTCTCTGTCTTCATTGTTTTGATTGTCTTGACTGTCTTGATAAACAAGTGTTGATAGAGCACAATTCGTAAACACAGAATACAGCATTAAAAATATCGAAGAATCACAAGTATTGAATGGTGCAAGAATCACAAGATTCATCATCTAAAGATTAAAGAATACAAGTTTTAAAGGAAGAAACTGAGAAGGTGCCAGAGTGGTCAATTGGAGCTGATTGTAAATCCGCGGACGAGAGTCTTCGTAGGTTCGAATCCTACTCTTCTCAACTTTCAAAGACCCAGGAAAATCCCTATGTATGGTCTCTGTTTTTGAAAGACTTGAAAGATGCCTGATTTTCATCTTTCAGTAAAGGAAACATTCTCTCTACCAAGTCATTCTAAGAAAAAACTGAAGGGAAAGGTGTTCAAGGGTATTATCTCTCGTGTTGTAATATTCTTAATGCTGTATAAGAATGGTTTCAAGCTTTCCAAATGTGATGTATTCATGCCTCAACTTGATCTTGTCTCATATGCGGCCCAATTCTTTTGGTTGACCGTTATTGTTGGAACCTACTATGTGTTTTGTGTTTCAACCCTTCTTCCCACCACTGGAACTCTTCTGAAAGCTCGAGCAGCCCAGGAGATTGATTCTGCTTCTTTGAGTGTTTCAACCCCAGAGTCTGATGTGGAGTCTCAAGCTGTCCTTGCACGTTACTTGGACTCTGCTGTAAACCATATTAATAAGTCAAAGAGTTCTGTGCTTTACTGTGCACGCGACCTTGGTGAAGAGCTTGTTGTTATTGATGATCATAATATGGCTGCAGGTTGGGGGACCAAAGTGAAATATGAAATTTTTGCTCAACTAGCACCTTCTCGTCTTCAAGCTTCTATTGCTTTGTGCGGTGCATACGGATCCGGTCGTTACGCTTCACGAATCCGACACGCATGTACCACACAAAGCAAAGGTAATATGCCTCTAAGTTTTATTCAAACTCTTGGAAGTCCTGGATTCTTCTCGTATATTGTGAGTAAGAGTCTTGCGTCAAAGAAGGGAAAGAAGAAGCTTCCTGGAAAAGCTGCAAAGTCAACAGTCGCTGCTTCAAAACCAAAGACTGCAAAGACATCAGGAAAGAAGAAAGCTGCAAAGAAGAAGTGAACCATGCTTAGATACCCTTAGTGCTGTATATCGTTAATGCTATATATCCTTAGTGCTGTCTATCCTTAGTGCTATACATTTCATTAGGATCTTTTGTTCATGTTTTCCTAGCGAAAGCTTGTGATTTCTATCCTTCGTGCTGTATCATTCTCTGAGATCTTTATTTACGAATGGTTTTTGGTTCATGTCTTAGGACTTGTGACTTTTTCCTTCCATGTGTTTATGAAAATACTAGGTACCTTGAGAGCATCCCGTTCTCTTTCTACAAAATAATTAAATAAGCATAAGAAGAGAGAAGTATACTATCTGTATCTAAAACTTCTATGTTGTAAAATTCTTAATGCTGTATTTCTTAGGACTGAATACTTTAAAACTTGTGGTGATACCATTATTTCTATAACTGTCTTAAGACAGGCTTTCATCATTGAGTACATTCTATTCCTTCATTGAAGTGTGTTCTAAGGGTAGTAATCTCTTTGGTATAGCACTAAAGATAGTAATCTTTATTTCTTGTTTAACTTGTTGTATAGCACTAAGGATAGTGAAAAACAATGAAGAAGGTTTAAGTTCTATACTTTGTGACTATTTGTTTTATTTTACTCTTGTGTATGTGCCTGTGTTACCAAATAAACGAATAAAGCGTAAAGGATTTAAAACATGAAGGATTTGAAGACTAAATAGATATAAAAGAAACCTTAGCAAGAAATAAGATTCATAGTTGTGTCTTTCCCATAAGATTTG
>Ga0255402_1072_pt1 | contig 13887 bp, 8 predicted proteins | sample ANMaggSeSYBR01D4_FD_182125 | JGI IMG/M metagenome (GOLD analysis project Ga0255402, IMG submission 182125) | Sediment cell enrichment communities from methane seep in Santa Monica Basin, California, United Staets - ANME aggregate JGI... | ecosystem: Environmental > Aquatic > Marine > Cold seeps >...
GGTAGCTGGTCTATGAATTTGCTCTGGTTTCCCATCTTTCTAGGCTGGCTGACCAAATGGATTGTATTGAAAGGCGGCGGTCTCAAAGCGCACCGGCAAGAAGTGCCGTTTTTTCTCGGTTTGATCCTGGGTGAATTCGTTGTGGGTAGTGTGTGGACGATTATTGGCGTGGTGGGAAATCTACAGACGTATATTTTCTGGATATAGAATGTTTAATTTGTAGCAGTTTTCATGAGCTTCGCTCACCCACAATAGTGAAAATAGGATGCGGAGTAGCAGGCTTTAGTCTGCGCCATAGGAACGCAAGCTAAAGCTTGCTACTCCACAAAGGTTATACGAATGAAGGAATGGAATATAAGGCAGAACCTCATACCAATGGTCATATCTCTGATCTGCTGCGTTTATTTCGCAAGTTTTCTGGTGAAATTCGGCGAAGTATTCGGAAGAGGTTCGGACGTGGTATCCAATACGGCTTATGGACGCACCATGTTCGGGGATGTGTATCGCGCCGGTTGGAGTGTGCCTAAACCCTCTCAAATGATATTGTTCGGGCTGACCCATCGGATAACTGGAAGCCTGTGGTTTGTCAATGTTCTCTTTGCGGTCGCGGCGGCGCTTCTCATATATTTTGCATGTCGCATTATGGTCAGGAACTACGGAACGCCGATTTCATATCTCGTTTTTGCCGCTCTTGTAGTAATGACACCGTTCTCTTTTGGCGCGGCGGTTGGCGGCGGTTCAGGGCTTCTGAACACACTGTTTATATTCATAGCCCTGGCTTACATGGGAAACCTCAGCCGCTTGAAAAATCGGATTCTGGTCATTGTCTTTCTCTGTGCGGCGAGTTTGACGAGACCGGACAACTGGCTCAACACCTATCTGATTATATTTTGCGTGTTCGCCTTGAAATACCTGCCGAAAAGCAGACCGAAATTCGGCAAATCCGACCTCCTGTTTCTAATTCCGCTGACGATGCCGCTGGCGTGGCATCTTATGGATTACGCCGTATTCGGAAATCTCTTCTACGGTAGATGGCTGGCGCAGAGGTTTGCCATTGAATACGCAACCAAACACGGCGCCTTTGAATGGCATAATTACCCGAAACTGGTAAAATCCGGGTTTTTCCATGCTTTTCAGTTGTCTTCCTGGCTCTCGGTCAGAGCGATAACGCTCATCGTGCTGTCTCTGGTTGGAATTGTCGCCATGTTCATAAAACAGCGGCGAATGCTTTTATTCCTTGCGTGTCCGTTTTTCGGAACTATTGCCTTTTACTTCGCAGCCTACGTCAACGAAATGCTCTTCATGAGCAGATTTCTGTACTATAACTACGTTTTTGTCATCCTTGCCGTAAGTATTGGAATTGCTCAGTTGAGCAGTTTCGCTTTATACATGCCGGTCAAATACCTGCGAAATGCTGTACGGGTGACATTTGCTTGCGCGCTCGTCCTTTTTGTCGTATATACACCCTTTAAGACAAGGGTAATGAAATCTCTAATACCTGGACTCGAAGCCCGTGCAGTGGTTCTGGAGAAAGAGAACAGAGCCGTCAGAACTCTGGCGGAGGATATAAAGCCGGGTGATAAACCTATCATACTGACCACTTTATATATCGCATGTTCCAGAATAGCTCTGGAAATAGGGACTGGTAAGGATGTATATCTTGTGGAGCGACTTGTAGGGCTTAAGAGACTGGGAGCAAAGGATTATCTTCCCGATCTCGCGGGACGCACAGTATATCTGGCGTACCACAAATCAGTGAGCGGGAGCATGAGGGATTTTATACAGAGAATAGAGAAAAATGCTAAGGAAGTAGAGACCATATTCGACAGAGATGGACTGGCGATCCATAGGTGCTCCCGTTAAGCTATTATTCTGTTGATCTGGAGACTCAAGTATGAGGGTTTTTGCATAAACCGTTGAATTCAAAACATAAGGAGAGATTACAATGACAACATTTATGATAATTGCATTGCTGGCATTTGCACAAACAGAGTCTGGTGAGACGACAACACATTCCATGCCGCTTGCGCTTTATCCTGAGAATCCGCATTACTTCCTGTTCCGAGGCGAGCCAACTGTCCTGATCACATCGGGAGAGCACTATGGCGCCGTGCTGAACCTGGATTTTGACTATGTCAAATACCTGGACGCGCTCCATGCCGATGGTCTGAATCTGACCCGCACGTTTACCGGGGCATATATTGAGCCGGAGGGCGCTTTTAAGATCACGCTCAACACGCTCGCGCCTGCGGTAAGCCGCTTCATCTGTCCCTGGGCGCGGAGCGATACGCCGGGTTATGCTAATGGCGGAAACAAGTTCGACCTGTCGCGGTGGGACGAGGCGTATTTCGAGCGTCTGAGGGACTTTACGACCAGGGCGTCCGAGCGCGGGATCATCGTGGAGATAAACCTGTTCTGCCCGTTCTATGGAGAAGAGCAATGGAATCTGAGTCCTATGAACCCCGTAAATAACGTGAATAACCTGGGCGCGGTGTCTGCTTCCGGCGTCTATACACTCGCCGAGCATGGTGGACTGCTCGCAGTGCAGGAAGCGATGGTTCGGAAGGTTGTCACTGAGTTGAAAAGTTTTGATAACGTATATTACGAGATCATGAACGAACCGTATGTTCGTAAGGTTCCTATGGACTGGGAACACCACATTGTTGATGTGATCGTGGAGGCGGAAAAGGAATTCCCCGTCAAACATTTGATTTCGCAGAATATTGCGAATGGGAAAGCAGAGATTAAGAATCCACACCCGGCAATCTCTGTCTTCAATTTCCACTATGCTTCGCCGCCAGATGCGGTTGCGATGAACTACAGCTTGAATAAGGTTATCGGGGACAACGAGACCGGGTTCAAGGGAACTGATGACGCCCACTATCGTGTTGAGGCTTGGGAATTCATCCTGGCTGGCGGCGGACTCTATAACAACCTGGACTACTCCTTTGCCGTGGGTCATGAAGACGGCACGTTTGCCTATCCTTCAAGCCAGCCTGGCGGCGGCACTGCCGCTCTTCGCCAGCAGCTTCGCACATTGAAGGAATTCATCCACTCATTTGACTTCGTGAAAATGCGGCCTGATCTAACCTGTCTTCGAGATGGGCTACCAGAAGACATCAGAGTACGGGCACTGGTGGAGTCTGGCAAGCAGTATGCAGTTTACGTGTATGGCGGAGACCAGGTGGATCTCACCCTGGCTCTACCAGCAGGGAATTACCATCTGGAGTGGCTCTCTCCTATCACCGGAGAGGTGGTTAAGCAGGAGCGACTCAGCCACCGCGGCGGAGACGTAACTATAGCCTCGCCAAACTACAGTGGGGAAATCGCACTGCGGATGGGCAGGCAGTAGTTCTTGTGCCTTTACCATTCCTAGCCTATATCAGAAGTATGTCATTGGATGGAAAGGAGCAGAACTGAGGTAAACTTCACTATCATACAACGAGGACATTATGACTGAAAAAGCTACAATACCAGAGTTCCCCTTTCATGCGTTTTTCACCTATCAGGAAGTCACAGATTTCGTCAACTCACTGGCTTCGGCGAGACCTGACCTCTGCCGGCTGAGTTCTCTGGGAAAATCCAGGGAAGGGCGAGAGATACACCTCCTCACAATAACCGATTACGGTTCAGGATCGCCAGAGGATAAGCCCGGCTACCTGATTCACGGCAATATTCACGCGACTGAGTTATCCGGCACACATGCCGCGCTCTACACGGCTCGGCAGTTATTGGGCGACGAGGAATGCTCGGCTCTGCTCAGGAATATAGTCTTCTACATCGTCCCGCGCCTGAACCCCGACGGGGCGGAATTTGTCGTCACCACGTCGGGACCCGTTCGCAGCCGGACGGATCGCTCACAGCCGAAACCCAACACGCTCTATCCCGAAGACGTAAATGGCGACGGGCTGATCCTCTCCATGCGCCAGGAACACACGGATGGAGCGTTCGTCGTCGATCCAGAGGATTCGCGCTTGCTCATCCGACGCAAAGCTGACTCTGAAGGACCTTTTTACCGCGTTCTTCCCGAAGGCGAAATCCACCAGTGGGACGGCACTGATCATATTTCCATCAATGGCAGGGGCTTTGATTGGAACAGGAACTGGTCTTATGACTGGCGACCGGAGCCGGAGCAGCACGGCGCAGGAGATTTTCCATTCAGCGAACCGGAGATGCGCCACATCGCCGAGTTCATCCACGACAGACCAAACCTCTTCGGCGTGTTGGGCTATCATACAGGTCCAGCGGCTGTGCTCAGACCGCCCTCAACAGGTTCTGATAACGACCTGGATGAGAAAGACGTGAAGATAATGGAGGATCTGGCGCGTATCGGAGCAAAGCACACAGAGTTCCCTGTTATTCCTGTGGTGAAATATCATCAGAAACGCGGCAGAGACATTAACCTGCGGGGGCATTTTCACAACTTCGGCTACCATCATCTGGGGCTTTTCGTGTTTGAATTTGAGTTGGGAATCATGAAGAACAGCGCAGGCATCACCACCGAACAGCAGTTCGAAGTTGAAACGAACGAGGACAGCGAGGAACAGACGCGACAACTGATGAGATGGTGGGATGAACAGGAAGAGCGGGAACCCATCTACCATCCCTGGGAACCATTCCAACATCCCCAACTGGGAAAGGTTGAGATCGGCGGGTTTCTGCGGCGGCATATATCTGGACCTACGCTCCCTGATCTGGCGAAAATCTCGGCGGGAACGTACAAGTTTACTCTGGAACACGCCCGCAAACATCCGTGGGTCACACTGGAGGATGTTCAGGCAGACGCCGTGGGCGACAGGGTATTTCGCATACGGGCGCGGGTAGCCAACCGGGGCGAGTTCCCGACCCATGTGTCCAACAAAGGGCGGGGTCTGCGCCGACTGCGTCCGGTTCGGGTGGAATTTCACCCGGCGGAAGGGGTCAAGCTGCTGTCAGATCAGGGACATCGTTCTCTGGGGCATCTGGGCGGCATTACCGACAGCAGGTCGCTGGAATGGTTCGTCTCGGCTCCGAAGCATAAGAATGAACTTTGCGAAATCCTGATTTTCGGCGGCGCTGGCGGAAACACAAGATGCTCAGTAAAGACGCCATAAGCAATAGAACACTAGTAAAAACGAGGCTCATATACGAGACCATTTCAAACCCTGAAATCAATGAACACCGGAGGAGAAGATTTATGAATATCATTCTCATCATGTCCGACACTCTACGTTTTGATCATCTGGGCTGTTACGGCAACGACTGGATCAGGACGCCGCATCTGGACGCTTTTGCGAAGAAATGCACAGTTTTTGACCGCGCATATCAGGCGTCATTTCCCACGATCCCGACGCGGACTGATATGTTTACGGGCAAATATACGTTCCCATTTCGCGGCTGGACGCCTCTGCCCGCCGATGAAACCATCCTGTCAGAAGAACTGGGCAAAGCTGGCTACGTCAGCATGTTGATCTGCGACACTCCGCATCTGCTCAGAGATGGACATAGGTTCGACAGGGGATTCTCCGCGTGGGATTGGATACGCGGGCAGGAGGGCGACCGATCCATCACCGACGACGTGAAAGTAGATATACCCTGCGCTCCGGAGAAAATTCGCGGTCCTGAGCGAATGCGCCAGAACCACTACAAACACCGCACAGTACACTGGCGCACCGAGCGCGATACCTTCGTAGCGAGAACGATGCAACGCGCCTGCGACTGGCTGGAAAGGAACTATACTCACGAAAAATTCTTCCTCTACATAGACACCTTCGACCCGCATGAACCCTGGGATCCGCCGCAGCATTACGTTGATATGTACGATCCCGGATACGCGGGCGAAGTGATAGACCACCCGGTTTACGGCTACTGCGATTATCTCACCGACGCGGAGATAAAGCACACCCGCGCCCTTTACGCCGGCGAGGTGACTCTGGTGGATACGTGGACGGGGCAGTTATTGCGTAAAATCGAAAATCTGGGCTTGTACGAAAACACCGCCGTTCTTTTCATGGCGGATCACGGCCATTACATCGGCGATCACGGCAGGATCGGTAAGGCAGGCAGCGGACCAGATGGCCCCTGGCCCTTCTATCAGGCGGTGGCGCATATACCATTCCTGATGAAGACCCCCGGAGGCAAAGTCGGGCGTTCAGATTTTCTGATGCAGCCGGTGGATGTAATGAGCACGGTTTTGGAACTGGCAGGCGCGCCTGTGCCAGAAGGTGTGCAGGGAAAATCACTGTCGCCAATCCTTCAGGGCGAGGCGGTGGCGGAACGCCCGGTGGCGGTCACGTCGTATGCACTGGTGGACAACCCCAATAGGAGCGTATGCAGCAGCATCACTGACGGCGAGTGGACACTGCACTATCGCGGGTTAAATCACCCTGCGGAATTGTATCACCTGACGGAAGATCCAGGGGAAAAAAATAACCTCTATGCCATTAACAAGCAGGTAGCAGATAGGTTACATGCGGCACATCTGGACCTGCTGAAATCAGCAGGCACAAGCGAGAAGCGTATGGAGTTGCGTAGCGAACTGCCGTGATGAATAGTGAGTGACGTGGGCGAAATTATATTCTAATACCATTTCAAAAAAATAATGTCATATTACCAAATGTAGCCCAAGATTCTATCTTGGCTTCTGGCGTTGGTTCACCAGATTGCCAACTTAGAAAGTTGGGCTACAAAATGTGACAACAATTATTTGAAATGGTATAATGGTAACTATTCACCTTGTCATTCTGAGCGAAGCGAAGAATCTCGTTTGTGTGTGAGCGAAGTTCATGGGGTCTCAAAAGAAAGCAACCGCACCTGTTCCTGCGACATTTTCAGTTCTATTTTCAACCGCTCACCATCTGCTGATACGTCTATGCTCTCTCCTGAGATCAAATCGTGCACGCTCTGCACGTTTGCAAGACCAAGTTCTCCAGCCATGATGGCGATATATGCTTCCTGCGTTTCGGAGGAATTGTTTAGAAGCGTGATATACACATTCCCGTCGGAATCAGTACCAAACCGCTCCACGTAAACGGCGTCGTTGTCGCTAACAGCGCAGGTTATCGGCTCCCAGCCGGCTTCGGCTATTTTCTTGATCAGGGGGAGGTATTTTTTGAAAAGCTCGCGATCTCGATTATAGAACTCAGGCGCTTTCCAGTATGGCTCCTCCGCAGCGTTGTGGCTGAACATGCTCGGATACATACCGTAAAAGAGGCTCCGCTGAAAATACTTCTCCACCAGATCAATCGTGAATTTCTCGTAGCGGGTGTTCATCAGGAAAAGATAGGGCTTCTGATAGCACATAGTGCGTTTGAGATTCATTGAACTGTCCGACGCCGGTCGCCAGCTTCCATCACTCCCGACCCAATTCGTTTCAGTGCCCATAATGTCGAAGAAGGGACACAAAAACGCGAATTTGTGCGGGACAGAATTGGCAAACATCAGCTTGCCCATCTTGTGTACATCCTGCGCAAGCCATTTGGAGAACTCATAGATTGACATGGCTTTGTGGATAACCGGCTTTTTCGAAGAAGTCGAAAATGTAAGCGGGACGGTGACGTAGTGAAAATGCTCCCTGCGGAAATTCTCGTCGGCTGTTACGTATGCCTCCAGCGAGTCCAGATATTCGCCGTCCTGCTCGCCTTTGTCGGCTGAACCGTAAAGCCGCCGCTTAACCGCTTCATTCCAGTACATCTTTGCCTCTGAGTTGCCGGGGATATGCGGGTTAGGATTCATGCTGAACACCGCGCCGTTGCACCAGGGCGTATCGCGGACAAGATACTGGTATCGCCCCTGTTCGTCATAAGAGCCAGATACAATTGTAGCCTCCGCCGATCTCCGCTTACGCGCGTCATCGGATTTTGCATACGCCTGCAACTGGGCGACAATATTCTCGTCTGTGCGCTCAATCTCTGTCTCCATTTTCATCCACCACGTGGCTGGCTCGGTATATCGGAAGGTCAGGATATTGGCTTTGTCGTCGAACAGCACGTCATTGTTGCCTTCGTGATATTTGAACCCGAAATCCTCCCAACCTTCGACGCTGCTGATCTTAGTGAAGGGCATCCAGATGCCCTGATCTTTGGAACGACACTGGAAATAGTCCGGGAAGATTTCATACAGCTTCTTCGCGGCTGATCGGAAACCCCACTGCGGATCGGTTCTGTAAATGGCGAAGCTGAAAGGAGCCGCGCCCGGAAATTTGTCAGTTTCTTTCGCTAGACCGAAATCGTATGCGATGAAAAACTGTTTCATCCATGAGTTGTAGCCGATGCGGTACTGAGCGACTGTGCCCATGTCTATCGCCAAAGCCAGACCGCTCTCATCATCGCTGATACTGCCGAAGGGATAGAGCGACATGATGCCATTTGCCCCTGTATGAATATTCACGCCGTTTATGTATTCTGAGCCTTCCTCTATCACTCTGGAACTGCGCATGTCGTCATGCCACTTCCAGCCGACCGCATCCACAGGCAGGGCAAAAATGAGAGTTATTGCGCGATCCTGTCCTGTGGTGTCGGTGATCTTGCCCCGCACCTGTAGGCATTTGTCCGTTTGGAGTTCTTCCTGCCACTCCAACGCCAGCCCCAATTCAGCGCATACGCCGCTCTCAAAGCCGTAGAAATCCGAATTTGCCGCCACGTCACGCACTAAAAATCCCGACGGCACATCGCGTTGAAGCAGTTCCCTGTCATCCAGTTTCAGGGATGCAATAGTTCCCCCCGCAAAATCATACGCGAGAGTTAAGCCATCATCGGTGGACGCTCCAAATACTTCCATGACTTCCTCCTCCTCAGCGCGGGCGGATTCCAGTCCTGTTTCTACAGGAACGCCGTCAAGTATTGCTACTTTGCCGCCGCCAAGCTCAAACAACTCGAAATCATCAAACCAGACCTGTCCCGTATGCCCTCGAAATAAGCCATACACATTAACGCTTTTCACAGGCTTGTTCGGCAGAATGACGACCTCCTGCATTTCCCAGTCATGCGTACCTGTGTTGAATTTGCCAGTTTGCCCCCAGAGCGACGTGCCATCCTGAAAGACAATATCTACATATACAGAATAACCGGAATTCCTACCGCCGCTCACATCCTGAGCCTTGCTCCAGCCGCGTGCCATCAGCGGTATAGCGGCATCGCGATCTACCTCCACCGACTGACTGACGCCGCTCCGCTTGCTTGCGCTTTCGTTTTTGCAGTGTGCGGCTGTTGAGCCATCGCGTCCCGCTCCAGCGGACATTTCGTACCCCTGCTCGTATGGCGACCACGCGCGGATCATCCCGCCGACGGTGTCCTCTAATTTGCCATTCTGGAGCAGGTTTTCAGCGCGCGCTTCCGCCCCGCGCAGTATCTTTACAGCCGGTTCCATAGCCATTCCCTCCCACGCACAAAGCGTCAGCAATACGATCAAACTGACGGTCATTAGCCTCGTCATAGCGATTCCTCCCCTCCCGGAACATTCAATTACATCTTGACCGACGCGCCCGTTTCCGCCGATTCCACGATGGCGTCAATCAACCTCATATTTTCCCTGACCTCTGCGGGTTTGACAGCCAGTTCGGCGCCTTTATTAAGAACGTCGGAGATATTCTGGTAATAGGCTTTCCAGTTGCCGGGTATGGTGTCGAGCGTCATCTCCTTTACTTCCCCGTTGACCTCAGTTATGACTTTCGCCCTGTCCTCCGGGTTATATTCAGCCGCATCAATATCGAGGTTAATCATCGCCCGTTCCTGCGGATCGAGTCCAGTTTTGCACAGAGTTCCTTGTTCGCCCAGCACGAACCATCGAGGCTTCCTGATCCGGCAGATATTGCTCAACTCAATGCCATAAGACACGCCGTTCTTGAAGCGGATGATGCAGTTGAGGTGGCTCTCAATATCAATATCCCATTTGCGATGCTGCGCGTCGCAGAAAACCGTGTCAACTTCGGACGGCACCATCCGAAGCGCCTGATCCACCAGATGCGCGCCCCAGTCGAATATCTGACCGCCGACCTGTTTTTTAACGCCTCGCCAGCTTCGCGGCGGTCCGTATCCCAGAACTGTCGCCTGAATCAGGAAAACGTCGCCCAAAAGACCGTCCTCGATGACCTTTTTAACGGTCAGATAGCCGCCGTCCCATCGGCGGTTCTGGAATATGCTCAACATAACGTCATTCCGCTTGCTTGCTTCGATCATGGCGTCCGCCTCGGCTGTGTTCATGCACATAGCCTTGTCCACGATGACGTGCTTCCCGGCGCCCATGCACTTAGCCGCCAGTTCGAGATGAGTGTCGTGAGGCGTGGCTATAACCACGAGATCAACCTTATCGTCCTTTAGTAGATCATCCATGTTGGGGTAGGTTTTGACGCCGTAATCACTCTCAGCCGCCGCGCGCCGCCCCGGATCCCGGGTGGACACGGCGTAGAGTTTCAACCCCTCAGCCAAACCTATGAGATAAGAATGAAAACACTTCCCGGCGAAGCCGTAGCCCACTATTGCCGCGTTGATAATTGAAGCCATGTTATATCCTCCCTAAGTATTTTTGATTTTGGACTTTCGATTGCCCTAGAGTAAGCAAGTTTAAGTAATGATCTTGAAGTTTCCATTGGTGAAGCGGGACAGGAATGTCCCGTCTATCGGGTTGTGACATAGAACCCATAACCCATAGTCGGGGTTTTCCAACCCCGACAGAAAAACTTCAACACCTTTTCTTAAACTTGCTCAATACAGCCTTCGCGCAAATGGATCACGCGATCAGCATACTGGTCTGCCATATTTCCATGAGTGACGACGATCACAGTGCCGCCGTCGCGGTGAAACTCCGCCAGATAGCCGATGGCTTCAGCGGCGTTCTCAGGATCGAGATTGCCTGTAGGCTCATCCGCCAGAACAAATCCCGGGCGATTAAGCAAAGCTCGCGCTATGGCTGTGCGCTGCCGCTCGCCCGCGCTAAGTTCTGACGGTTTATGGTACTCTCGATCCGATATATGCAGACGTTTCAGCAGTTGTTCTGCTTCTGTTTTTCCCGCTTGATTTTTCACTGCGCCGGCGGGCAGGAGAGCGTTCTCAACGACGTTTAGATAGGGCACCAGATGGAACATCTGAAAGACAAAACCAATGTTTCGCGCTCTGAATTTCGCCCGATTATGCTCGCTCATTGCATACACGTCGTTCCCGTCCACCACAACTCTGCCACTCGTGGGACGAAGCATCCCGCCAACAGCCATGAGTAGTGTCGTCTTTCCGCTGCCGCTGGGTCCTCGAATGACCACGAACTCGCCTTCATTGATTCCCAGGCTAACCTCGCTCAGAGCATTGATCTGACCGCGCCGTGTTCGATATATTTTGCTGACATTCTCAAGGGAGATCATGCCCATGATCACTCAACCATTCCTTTCGGCGCCCTCGCATCCCAACCTGCGGGCGCTGACAAACCGAGGGCTTCCGCTACGACTGCGGCGGTATCCATTATATTCACTTTATCTCTCAACTCAATTCCACTTTTTACGCCAGGTCCACGACAAGCCCAGAATATGTTCACGCAATCTGGATGATCGCCGCCGTGCGATGTACCTTCGCCGCCGTGATCAGAAAGCAGAATAATCAGGCTTTCATCGAATACGCCAGCATCGCGGATCGCGTCGAGCATTTTTCCCACCAGGGCGTCAGTTGCGCTTATCTGCTCCATGTATTTCGGCGAACCATAGCCGTGTGAGTGTCCCGCGCCGTCAATGAAATCCAGTTGCATGAAGAACAAATCCGGCGGCTGGGCGCGAATGTAATCCGAAGCCGCCGCGACAAGTTCAGGGTCAGGCATGGAAACGCAGTAGCACTCGCACGACGCCTCGATGATCTGCGTGTTGATCGGCTCCCAACAACTGAAAGAAGCGCATTTGGTTTCTGTCCGCGATTGTTTGGCTACCTTCATAAAGGACTGCCATGATACGTCCTCCGGACAGGGTTGACCGCCGCCAAGCTTATGCTTTTCAGATCCAACGCCATGAAACATGGCTCCCCAGGCTTCGAAACTCGATGACGGAACTACCGTCGCGGCGGAATACGTCACAACGCCATCGGCGAAAAGTTCATCCATGTGAGGAGTTGCCGCCTCACGGACTAGCCGTCCCATAGCGCCGTCCAGTCCTATGATAAATGCTCGCTTACTTTTTCCTTGCATATTTACTCCTGAGTAAATTGATTTTGTCATATTAAATTATGAGCCAGTCGAGCACCAACTTTCTAAGTTGGCAATTTAGGGAACCAGCGCCAGAAGCCAAGATAGAATCTTGGACTACAGAAGAATGTGACAAAGTCAAGTTAATTCCCCTTTCTCAAGCAAGTTTAAGAAAAGATTTTGCAATTTTACCAATGATGGTTCGTAGTAGTGCAATTCATTGCACGTCCCATGTCGTTCGCCACAGACGGCGATGAATCGCCTTACTACAAACCTTATGATCTTTTCTTAAACTTGTTCAACCGAGCCTAACTGTAGCAATGCCGAAAGCGGGGAGCGACACCTTTAAAATATCGCCCTCAAGTTTGGCAGCACTATTGGAAAGCGGTCTTTCCAAAATATCAGTTTCCACAGCGGACGAACCGGGCTTGAACAATGACGAATCCAGCCGCACTTCCGCCTCCACGCTTTCTCCCTCTGTTTCATAAAACCTCAGTATAAGCTCATCGCCATCCTCCGCTTTTTTGATCCCCGAAAGCAGGACGTTTGGCGTTTTGACCAGCACAAATCCCTTTTCTTTGGGGAGTTCGCCTTGATGCACATCAGTACCAACTGCCTCGATCTGATGGTTGAACTCGTATCCGGCTCTGGCGGCGTCGTAAGATTTCCAGTCATCGCCATGCGGAACAAGAGCGAATCTCACATTATGCTCGCCAAGCTCCGGCAGAGGATCGGGATCGTAACTGCTGCGGATGAGCGTCAACCTGATCTCGCTTTCGGTCACGTTATGACCGTATTTGCAGTCGTTCAGCAAAGTCACGCCGGCGACGCCATTTCCATCCATGCGTTCGCCGGTGAGGTCAACCCATTTCAGCGCGGGCACTTCCGCGCCGTTGGTGGATCTTTCGGTATAACCGCAGGGGATCTCAAATTTCGCTTTGTCCGCGCGCACAGCCACAGGGAAAACGGCTTTCAACATGGGTACGCCGTAGCCAGCATGCCCGCGCTCAAGCCAGTTGACGTTCAGGTTGAACTCCACGCGCGGCACACCCGCCTTGAGCAAGATTTCCATTGTGAACGTGGAGTCGTTGAGCTTGTGGCGCGCCCGGACAGTCCCCAGATACGGTCCGCGATGCGGCATATCTATCGTCGCTCCGTCCAGAAAATCCACCTGCTTGACGATCTGTCCGATCTCCCACGCGGTCATGCCGTGCGGCGCTTCCAGCAACCATTGAAGCATACCGATCCGCTTGCCCTCTGGAACCAGATTGTACCCGGCGCGCTTGTCAATCAAGGCGGATACTGCGCCGGAACGCTGATCCACTTCGACCCTGAAAAATTCGTTTTCTATAACATTGAAGCCGTTTGCGCTGATGCCCGGTTTCGACGGGACGGGGACGTAAGAGCGCGAAATTGAGTAGATGCGGTATCCCATCGCCGGCAGTTTCTCCGCAGGGAAAGTCACGGATATGAAGTTGTGCCCCCAGAAATGACCGCGCTCGATCACCTGCCCGGAGAACTCTTCGCCGGATGGCGAAGTCACTTTCACCCGGTCGTTGGGGATGTCCTTATCCCAGATTTTGACGACAGCCAGATCGTCCCTGACCCATGTATTAGGATTGAATATCAGAAATGGCTCAGAAGACGCCGCGCCGCCGCTGAGAGTTGAGATCCCAGCCATTTCGCTTTCGTGCCCGGCTCCCGCGCCAATGCCTACACCGACTTCGCCGACAGGTTCTTCATCCCCCGACATGC
>Ga0255402_1038_pt2 | contig 13577 bp, 4 predicted proteins | sample ANMaggSeSYBR01D4_FD_182125 | JGI IMG/M metagenome (GOLD analysis project Ga0255402, IMG submission 182125) | Sediment cell enrichment communities from methane seep in Santa Monica Basin, California, United Staets - ANME aggregate JGI... | ecosystem: Environmental > Aquatic > Marine > Cold seeps >...
GGGTTAGGGGGGGTTTTGCAGAGAGACCTGTGTTCGGAATCCCCTTAAACACCACCGCTACATACCAATATAGATTTGCCGATAAAACCATTAAGCGATTCCGGGTAAGTAATTGGACATCTGGTCACAGAATTTTTTGCTTGTTTTTTTTAGGAACATGATGTAATATCATTTGTGTGTAGATCAGCAAAGGTTGCTGAGTAACGTCCAGGTAGTCTGGAATAGTGAGAAGATGCCGTTGATAAAGCAAGGAGGAGGGAACATGAAAGCACAAAGTATCGTTGTTTTTGTAATCTTGATTTGTCTTTCTATTGCGCCTGTTAGCATTGCTGGCGACTTGACGGAGGACTTCGATGCCTTGTTAAAACTTGCAGTCGTCAGAAATTGGGAGATTTACGAAGAAGCAGGTGCTACTGAAGCGCCATCGAACTGGGCTGTGAAAGTGGTGGATGGACGAAATGCACTGCTCCAAGGTTCTAATATCTACACAGGTCTACCGGAGAGTGACAGCCCTGCGCGCGCTACTTGGGCGACCTATGTGGGTGGAGACTGGGTGGATTTAACGCTGGAATTGGATATGTATCCAACAGATGATGACATTCCGGGCGTTCTGTTTCGCTATGTAGATGAAAACAACTTCTACGTTTTCGATATGAACGGGCAAGCCAGCCGCACCACCGGCGAGTTTGGTCGTCTCCGCAAGTGCGTAAACGGGGAATATATCGAGCTAGATCGACAGAATCAGACGGTCTATACCAAAAACGCCTGGCTTGGCATTAAAGTTGAGGCTGTAGGAAACAGCATCAAAATATCCGTTGATGGGAGTTTGCTCATTGACGTAGCGGATGACGCTTTTGATCGCGGCACTATTGGCGTATCGTCGTGGGGGATGAATACGGTTACATTCGACACGATCAGCGTGGACGGCACTGTGATAGATGATTTCGAAGACGTTGATGTCGGCGGTCCCGTCGTCCCTGATTGGATTATTTACGATGAGCCTGGGGCTAATTCTTCGCCGTCCAACTGGAATGTGGTTGAGGTGGGCGGTCAGATAGCGATTGTGGAAAGCTCCAACATCTATGGGGATAACAATTCGCGCGGCTCATGGATTTACTATGAGAACGGCAATTGGAGTAACGCTGTATTTGAAGTGGATATGTTAGCGCTGGATGATGACATTCCGGGTGTTCTGTTCCGCTACGTTGATGAAAACAATTTCTATGTGTTTGACATGAACTGCCAAGCAAGCAGGGATTATGGGCATTTTGGACGCCTGCGGAAATGTGTCGAAGGTGAATACACGGAACTCGGCTATCTTGTGGAGATAATTTTCGAAAAGGATGATGGCATCTGGCATCACATCGAGATCGAAATGCTTGGAAGTAATATCAAAGTGAGTGTGGACGACAAGAAATTGTTTGATGTGACCGATGCGGATATATCATCCGGCAGCGTCGCTCTTTCCTCATGGGGAATGAGCCCTGGGGTTGCATTCGACAACGTACATATTGACGATTTGTCCATATTGGCTGTCGCGCCGGACGGCAAGTTGGCAGCAACCTGGGGGGCTTTGAAGCGATAACATACAAAGGGACAAGGAAAGTACAGACGGTTATAGGATTGTGCGTTAACAGTGTTACTGTTGATGCTTGGATTTCCAGAAATTGGATGGTAGGAGCATCAAAAAGGAGATGACCAAAATGAAAAAAAAGGTTCCCGTCTTTCTTTTGTTTTTAGTCCTTTCTGGCTCATTGGTATTGAGCGGAGCGTCATACGCTGCTGACATTGCCATCATTGACTTCGCTGACGAATGGACGCAGGTCGCTGCGGTGGGTCCGTGCCTGGATGAGTATGGGTATGAATACGATGATATTACCAATGATGTCGCGGGCGGTACTCTGAAACTCGCCGGGTATAAGTTGCTGTTTATGTCAGCAATGTACACCAACAATGCCGCTCTCCACCAGAGTGTTGACGATAATGCGAATGTAATCCAGGATTTCGTCAAACAGGGCGGGATCGTGATCGAGCCAACGCAGGCGGATCAAAATGAGGCAAATGTGGATTGGCTGCCAAATGGATTAGTCTGCGTCCGAAGCGATCCGGACCCGAGCGCATTTGTGATTGAAGAACCAGAGCATCCTGTGTTTAACACGCCAAACAGACTCAGAGAGGATGACCTTACCGGGTGGGGACATCAAAACTGGCCCAGTGGTTGGGAAGTCATTGCTTCTCAATCAGGTTTTGATGTGTTGATGACTGAAGCGGGCACGGGTAAGCCCATCATCATGGAGGCTAAGTTCGGGGAAGGCATGTTCGTCATGATGTGTATGGCGCCGGATAAGTATCATATTGCGGGAAATGACGACGAGACGATGGAAGGAGCGGGCAAACTTTTCCAAAATATCATGAGCACGTGGTATGACGCATTTAGCGCGGTAGCGCCCGATGACAAACTAACCGCTACATGGGGAGAGTTGAAAACTAAGACATAGTTAATTTCATCGGGCATTTGAATATACGCTCAATGAATTGAGCTACTACAAACTGCCTTCCTCAAAATTAATGCCGTTGAAATCAGCGAACAGGTTAAACTGCTCTGATCGCTCTTTCCTCGCATTAGAGCGGACTTTCTCGATGATAGTTGATACATGACCACGTGAACATAAAAAGACCATCAAATTAGATGGTCTTTTGCTTGTCATGAACCAAGCTCTTTATCGGGCTTTGATGTTAGCCCAGGTTGTTGTGAGTTTACCAGAAACATCAACAGCTGATGGATAGAGCGATTCTTTTAGCCCTTTATTCATGAGAGTCAGGATGTCTTCTTTCTCCAGCGCCACATCGAAAATTGCAACGTCGTCAATGACACCTCTAAAAGAACTACCCCAACCATTAGAGTTCGGTGCACCTATGGTTACTGTGGAATTGCTGACAGAAATACTTGGTACTCCAGCGTAATGGATATCCAGTTCTCCATCTACATATAGGTCGATTCCCGCTGAACTTACAGTAGCAGCCAGATGATGCCAATCGCCGTCATTTATTTGTGTACTAAAGTGTCTCCAACCGCTTAAGTAGAAACTTGCTTTTCCAGATGCACCGCCATCACCATTTATCACAAGCATATAGCTTAGACCTGACCCTGACGCACCATACTTACTAATAATTATAGCACTTGATAGACTTCCTTTAAATTCTACCCAGGCCTGAACCGTAATTGTTTTGGTAATACTCAAACTCTTATCATCCCCGCAATCAACGTATTTATTTGAACCAAACTCCAGAGCACTCCCAAATTTTCCATCCACCCATGCAGGATCTCCCACGAGTTCTCCATCATTTCCTTCTTCAGAAGAATCTGCGGCTATATCACCTTCACCCTCATCAAACAGCCACACTCCAACGCATGTTTCAGGGTCTAACTCGGCAAAACTTGAAGCAGTTAATACACCAGCAATAAACAGAACAACAACGCCAATCAACAAATGTTTTGCTTTCATTTGTACTCCTTTCTTAAGAAACCAGCTATTGGTTGACTCATTCATAGCCGGTTACAGAAAAACTAAGAATCAGAATTGACGAAACCATTGCCGCAAACCATTTATCCATAGCCCACCCCCATAAAGGTAACGTGCTATCTACCCTACTTTGACAGTTGCTAGTGGCACATTAGATAAACACCCGAACGGGATCAAATTCTCTAACCATCGGCAATAATTAGAATCTCACAGCTTTTACCGCCTACTTTATGAACTCAAGACACTGTATTTTACAAAACTTCCGTCGTTGAGTCAACGAAAAACGTCACTTTCGCCGAACTTCCCTTCTTTGAGACGGACTCCTCCCTGAACCCTCTTCCATTTTCATCATCTCCTTGTTCTGAATCCTACACCCCATAAGTTCCCGTTACATTTGCGAGAATGATGCGCATAGTAGCACTTATATTTACCTTTGATATACCAATCTGCAGTTTCATCTAATGTACTGACTTGACAGATCCGCTAAAACGCATAGCCAAAAGCTATATGCGGCAATTTGTTCCTTTTTTCAGTTTCGCGTATCGGATAGCCATAGTCCAGCCTCACGGGACCAATGGGCGTGATGAATCTAAGCCCAACTCCGATAGAAGAATTCATTGACCCGATGTCAAAGCGGGATAATTCGTCGAATACGTAGCCTGAGTCGAAAAAGAAAGCGGCGCCTATTTTGCTGTACAGCGGGAATCTGATTTCCATGCTCAAGTTCAGCATCGTATCGCCAGCATCGTGCGCCGTCCATTTGTATCCCCTGGGAATGGCGTAGTCATTCAGGTTGAACTTCTTCGGCGTCAAAACACGCTTTGTGCCGCCCAGCCCCCAGGTGTAACCCGTTTGGATGCCAAGAGCCAGAATAATGTCCTGTGAAAGCTGGGAATAATGCGTATTGCTGGTCATCAATTTGGCAAAAGTCTCATCGCCTCCCATCAGGCTGTTGGCATATTCCACCGTGATCCTATTCAGCCATCCATTCGTTGGGTTCATGGGATTTCTGCGCGTATCCCGCTGGAATATCGCCTCTATGCTGCCAATTCTGCTTGTTTTTTCATTCTCGTCGGCTATATCCATATAATCAACGACTTCATATCTGTACACATACGTGAAAGCATTTATCCTGTGGAATTGGTGGCTGATTCCTGTCGCGACGCCAGTCCATATCTCGGTGTAGTGTTCACTGTTTCCGCCGGTGTCCTCGTATTCAATGAGCTTTGAGTATCTATAGGCGTCAGCCAACCCCTGCGCTCGTAAGCCCAGGAGACGCGGCTCGGCGTAGTTGAGTTTGTAGCTCATTCCCTCCGTACCTATCTGCACTTTGCCGTCGGCTCGTCGCCCTGTGCCCCAGAGATTGATATGAGAGGCTCCAACTCCTGCCCGAAGAGCCGCCGTCGAGTCGGAACCCAGGTGCATGTTTATGGAGATAGCGTCCCTTTCTGTTACATCTACGATCAGTTTATGGAGATTGCCGCCGCCCACTGGTTCTGTGCTGACTCTGACATCCTCCAAAAAACCCAGATCCAGAAGACGCTGCCAACTAGCCTTTATTTCCGCGCGATTGAAGACTTTTTCCTCCATGAGCGGCTTCGACAATTCCCGTTCTATCACCCACCGTTTTGTTCTGGCGTTGCCCCTGATCTCAACTTCGTCGTCCAGCATTATCCGTTTGTCTGTCGTTATTCGATACGTTACGACGACCTCCGTATGTTCGTCGTTGAACTGCTGGATAGCCTCGATCTGCGCGAAGTAGCCTTTATCTGCATACCGGGAGCGGAGGTACGATCTGTCCGCCACCGTGTCGTCCTCCAGAAAAGCCTTTGCAGTTGTTATTTTATATCGAACCAGAAGCGGCTTCCGCTCCTCAATAACCACATCCTGATCGCGGAAACTGGGCAGATGCAACAGCGTCTCGTCATAGTCCAGAATGTTTTCGTGATTGGTTTCAAGCACCACTTCGGTTATAGCGGTCTTCACCCCTTCGTCTATGGTTATGGCAATATCCATCTCGCCTTTTTCCGGGATAGGATCTACTTTTTTGTGGACGATTTTTGCCTGAGAGTATCCATTGTCTTTGTAGAACGCTATGATAGCGCGCAGATCCGTCTCAAGCACCGCTTCGCTAAATATGCCATTGGGAAAGTATCTTTTGAGAGTCCAGAAGGCGCAGGGATGTTTCTTGCGCGTGAGCATCTGCTTTCTGATATTCTCCACGCCTATTTTCAGCTTCGTGCCATCGGCGTTTAGTAGGGATACTTCCGTTTTTATCCTGATCAACTGGTTTCTGGTCACAGTGAAGATCACAGGTATGGATTCCTCTGTCATCTTCGCCCTGATCCATTCGACATCTATATCCGCGCCGATAGCATCCACAATGCCAAACTGAAGTTGCTTGATCGTTCCCGACCAATCTTCATTCCTGCGTCGTTTGGCATATTTCAAAATCAATGCCCTGAACTTGGTCGCTTCACGCTCCCCAAGCTCTGCCTTGACCATGTTCATTAAACCTTCCGCTCCTTGAGCCTTTGCGTTTTTTATGCCCTCTAATGTTTTCAGTGTATCATCAGGAACTTCTTCCTGTTTCAGTTTTTTCAAGGAGCGTCCAGTTATCTCAAACGTCCGCATATCTATCTCGTAGTTATGGAATTGGTTGTCTGAAATCAGGTCGAAATCCAGGTAATATGCTTTCCTGTTATCGGCAACCCAGCGCAATCTGCCGGCGGTTCCCTTACTCGTTCTCATTCTGATTGAAATTTTCTGGTACTTGTCGGCGTGTATGCTCACCTGTGAATTCTGAATCTGCGGCGCATTGTCTGGCGATGCGGTTTCCAGCATTGGCTCCCATTCCGCAACGTCGCTTGCGTTGCTAAAGTTCCAGATTTTGTCTCTCAGCAACTCGTATGTTACCTCTGCCAGATAATATCCCTTTGCCACATACGGATTTCGTATATCTTCCGCGCTCTTGCGCAGTACAGGCTCACTTATGGAGTGCATCCTGGAAATTGCTATCGCCTTTTCAATATCATCATCCTTCTTAACCTTACCGTCCACCTCGATCTCAATATCTACCTTTTTTCCCTGTTGAATCTCAATAACGACAACCACTATGCCATTTTTGAGATCGGATTCCTTCAGATTCTCAGCCGGGAGCGGTTGAGCGCTTTTAATTCTGGCAGTGATATATCCTTTTTCTCTATACAGCTTTTCTATCTCTTTGACATCCGAATCCAGAGCTTTCTGTCCTTTATAGACCTTTCCGCGCTTGATTTTCTTCATGGATTTAATAAGGGCGGCGTTTCTTATAACTGCTTCATTGACGCCGAGAAAAATTATGTCTTTGACAACAGGCTGAACGCCTTCCGAAATCTTGAAGGAGACGTCCGCTTGCTTTTTCCCCTCGTCTATGTGGGTTACGAACGATATATCGGCGTTGAGGAAACCGCGCGATTCGTATAGTTTCCCAATAGCTTCGACGTCCGCTCTGGCTATTGACTCGTCGTATTCCTGCCCCTTCTGCCCCGGCTTCAGTTTCATAACTTTAACGATCTCATCATTTTTCAGCTTCTCGTTGCCCGCCAAACGAATTTTTCCCGCCTTTAGCTGTCTGGCGAGAAGGAAGGTTAGCTTGACGCCGTCTCCCATTGTCTCGGCATTGACTTCTATGCCTGAGAACTCGCGCAGGGAGTAGATCTGCTCTATGCTCTTTCTTATACTGGATCGGGAGTAAACGTCGCCCACCTGAACAACAGTAGCGGCGCGGACTTTGGCTCCAGAGAAGCCGCCGTCGCAGAGATACTCAACTGAGACTATCGGCAGTCCCGACCATTTCTCCCATGCGGCAGGGATGGGAGTATTCTCCGCGCTTTCATCTCCGGCGATGGTTATTTTTGATAGGCATAGAAATACAAAGCATAAAATGAAAAACGCCCTGTATAAAGCATGTTTTGAAATCATGGGAAATCCCGTTTGAGCTTCACGTCGAGGCTCCAGTCGCCGTATTGGTTTACCTTGCCGTCGAAAGCGACGTGCTTGCCCATATCACGCTGAAGCCCTATCCACTGCTGTCCGCCGTAGCCGAAATCCATGAGAACTGATATTTGCTCCATGATCCCTTTGGCGATCACCAACCGTGTTTCTCTGGAAGCGTTGGGATCGATCTGTATCTGAAACTCCTTGAGATCGAGCATTTCCTCCGCCCGCCTTTCGAGATACCACTTGGCAGACTGCATCAGCAAAGGCGAGGAGCCTGATAAGCCCTTGTCAAGAAACGCTGCTGGTGTAGCTCCCAGAGTGAGGATGGATATAATATCCGTCCTGCTCAAGTTCTGCTGTTCCTGCGTTACTCCGCCGCCCGAAACGATGAAATCCGGCGGCAGTGGCCTACTCAGCGAGCCGTTCAACGTCATTTGCACTTTCATCGTTGAGCTTGCAGCCATATCTGCGCCAATATCTTCGGTATTGGTGATTTCCGTCTCCGCCTCGATGCTGTATTCTGGATTGATCTCGGATTTGTTGGTGATTTCGCCTTTAGTGATAATAAACTCTCGCCCGAAGTACGAGAATCTGCCCGCAATGATGTGCCCCTGAGCGGCGATAATGGGCTTGGCTAATGAACCGCTAACTTTGGCAAATGCTTTCGCCTCAGCATCTACCAGACTGTTTTTCATAAACATCTTGCTCGGTATTTGCACATTCACGTCCAGTTCCAAATCCTGCACCAGCGGATAGTCCAAAAATGCCTTGAAGCCTATCTCGCGGGAAGAAAACAGTTGTTGCACAAACCCGTCCAGCGACTCAGTATATTTACCCGCGTTGATGGTAACATCGCCGGCGACGATGGGCGCGTCGAAACTGCCTCTTAAACTCAATTCCCCGTCGAACAACATGGAAAACACCAGCGGTTGAGACAGCGCGCAATTCGTCATATCAATTGAAATATCTCTCAGTTCCCCTATTCTGTACCCTGTTTTTTCCGCCCATATTATTTCCGCTCCCGGCTTGCGCGATCTGCCCGTTTTGAGGACGAATTCACCATTGTTCATTTTTCCGCGAAAGTTTTTTATCGTAAGGAAGCCCCTGTCGCGATCTGTCCGCCCGAAGCTGAATTCCATGTCGGCTTTCAGGTCTCTAAAATCCATGCTGGCTTCGTAGAAGTGTACGTTCAGATCATTGAATCGGCAGAAGCCGGCAAACTGGGCAGGCTCTTCTCTTGCCATCACCTTCCGCATATCGCCGGTGATGGCGACGCCGATTACTCCCCGACCGCTGGACTCTGTGATGTCCCTGTTGATGAAAGACAGTATGCTCATGTCATCCAATCGGGCGTCGAGCCGCAAGTCCATGTTTTCCCCCGCCATTGGTATATTACCGCTGAAAATAACGCGGTTCTTGTCCGACGATATGCGCACCCGTTCAACGTGAATTTCCTGATTTTTGTAGAGCAGTTTTCCATCGAACCTGTCAATGTTGGCATGTCCAATGGTAAAGCTCTGCCTGTTCGACGCGCCGGGCGGGGGCCAGAATAACTGCACTTCCTTGCCGCGCGCCTCCAGCTTGAACGACAGCCAGCCGCTCATGAGATCGCCTTGATTCATGAGCTTTGATACGAGATTCATATCCAGATTCAGAGTGGCGTTGAAAGATTTTTCCCCGTCTATTTCCCACGATCCAAGTGCAGAAATACTGCTGGATTGGTTGTTCTTTACAGTCTCATCAATCAGTCTCAGCGAGTGCAGATTCAACATGCCGTTCTGGAATTCCGCATATATCCGCTTCGGATTGATGATCCTGTGTCCTTCGGCGTCAACTTTCAGACCGCTCGCCGGGATCTGTATTTCGCCAGAGATGGTTCTCAGTATATCGAGGACGGGCTTGCCGCGAAAATCTCGCGCATCGCCTTTCAATTTGCCGTCAACTGTGATCTCGCCGGAAATCGGAGACGCTTGGTCTAAGCCTGCCAACTTGATGAACGGGGCGATTCTGGCGGGGGACGCTCCGAAAGTAACGTCGAATTGCTGAGGTTGCAGCTTCTGATCTATCTCCGCCTTCCCATGAGCTTCGTACCGCCCCTCCCCGACCTGAAGGAATATACTGCCCGTAACCGCCTTCCCATCCTCGATTGAGACGCTAACGTTCACATCCTCAATATCCAGCGGCTGCGGCTTTCCGAGCGGCTCTGCTTGCGCCGGCGAGAATTTGTCAAGCATTAACTGACAACCTGCGTTCGCCAACTGAAAGCTCCCGGTCAAAAGAGGGGTTTTTGGACTGCCGGACATTCCCACGTCGGCTTCCGCTGTTCCTTTGATGCTTTTTGCCTTGTCCGTGAAGTAATTCAGGAAGGACAGATCAAAATCGTGCATCGTCAACTGTACGTCCATCTCCCGATCCAACGGCTCCACAGCAACAGGCATCAAAGAAAGTCCAAGAGGCAGTTTGCCGTTTACGTCCAATTGATTGTCAAAGCTGTCAACGTGCAGTTTCTCTATATTGAGGATTTCATCTTTGTATGATATTTTGCATAGAAATGCGTCTATTTTTGTGTTCCCATTGGTTGATGGCGCCGGAATCTGCACATCCTTCGCTGTTAGAGAAAATGCGATGATGGGGGAATTCAGGTTTCCGCTGGCGTCTGCGCTGAATGTCAGTTTGCCGGTGTCGAAGCCTGGCGAATCCAGCAGTGATGAGAACAGCCCGGGATGGATATGATCTCCGGAAAAACTCAGCCTGAACGTCTCGTCCGCTCCGATTCCGCCCGAAATCGTGGCAAGACCGACGCGAGCAGATGATTCGTTTGCTTGAGGCGGCAGAGTCAGAAGCTGAAATCTCGGTATTTCCAGTTTCCCATCCGCCAGAGATGCCCTTATCTGCCCGCGATTTTTTATCTTGTGACCATCAATTGCCAGATCAAGCGAGTTGATCACAACGTTCCCGCGCAGTGGCAAGCTTAGAGCGGTCAGTGAATCCACAGGTTCGTTGATCCACGCGCCCAACTCCCCGTTGAAATGAGCCTCCCCCGAAAAACTGCCGACAACCGGCAGAACAATGGTCTCAGGAGTTTGCTTAACAAGAGAGGTTAGCCGTCCGTTTCGTACTCGCAGATCAAACTGGAAACTCGGCTGGCTTGCGCTTGACGTCGCCGGCTCAATACCCAGTATCTGATGCCAGACGCTCAGAGCTTGCCCAACATCCGTCACTAAAAGTTGAGCGTCGTACCTGCCTTTTTCCATTTCCCAACCAAGTTTCGCTGAGGCTTTGTATTCCATTGGGCTTGTCGCCCCATCTTCCTGTTTCCTGCTTGCTAGAGACAGGCTTCCGTTGGCATCTTCGACAAGAACGGGCAGAGTCTCCGTCTGGAAACGGGCATTTTTCAGTTTCAGTGAGCCGCTTATCACTGGCAGTCTCAGGGAACCCGTCATTTTAAAATGCACGTCATCCACTTCGCCGTCCGACTTCAACACATCCGGCGCGACCTGTGATATGAAACTCAGGTCTATATTTTCAGCATCCAGAAAGGCATATATGGGGTTTGTGATAAGCTGATCTGGTGTTGGCGGTGAGTTGAAATCCAATTCGACTGGCATCATGGCTCTGAATCTTATCTCGCCGCCGAAAGCTCTGAGCCTTGATCTTTCGATCTCCATCATGCCGTTTCTATACGAAGCCGTCGCGGACAACCCATCTACATTTACCCCCGCGCAAGCCATTTTTGACGCGTCCAGTTTTATTTCCAGAGATGGCGCGCCGGTTTCCCCGCTCATTTTCAATCTACAATTCAGCCTGCCTGCGACGGGGTTTGGGAGTTCCAGCAGTTTTGATACAGCCGCGAGATTGAGATTTTCGGCAGTTGCGTTGAAGCCAATCGCTCCCGCCACATCGAATCCGCCCGTTACCGAAAGCCGCCCGCCCGCTCCTTTCATTTTCAGCGAATCTACTCTGAGTTTTCTGTCGTCAAACGCGAGTTTTATGATCCCGTCATTTCTCCACCTTCGTCCCTGAACGTCAAGAATCACGGTCTGAAATTTGGCGTCCATAGATAAATCTACGGGATTTGCGGCTTCGCCACTCACGTCAATACTCCCGGCTATGTGCAGGTCTATTTTTTTCCCCATATCAACCATATTCAGAGCAGGTTCCAGATTGATGTTCCCCAGTTGGACGATTGCCCTTATGGGGAATGGGTGTAGCGTGCCGGCGTCCAGCGTGGCGATGAAGCTTCTGTCTGACAGGGAAATATCAGCGTGCGCTTTTTCATCCCGCAGGTTAAAGATAAGCCCCCCATCGCCAAAATCCTCGCCTTCATACCTGAAATCCCTCAGATTCAGATTACCTCTTAGCGATGGAGAACGTGCGTTCCCCCTGCCGGACAAAGATAACTGTATCGTGCCGCTGATAGCTGAATCGCTCGGAGAAAATCTGGACAGCGCAATCAACGAGGAATCCACCTTCAGATCATAATCGCCCGAGGGAGCTAACCTGCACGACGCCGTGATCTGTTCGCCAAGACTGGATACAACGAGAGCAGGAATATTCAGAACGTTTGACTCAATCTCTATCGGCACGCTTATGCGCTCGATGTCGCGCCCGCCTATTGATAAGCCCGTTACGGATATGTCTCCGCCGCCGTTCATATCCGCCGGCTCGCCGTGAACCTCCAGCTTGCCGTTCACCAGCCCGCCGGACAACTGCAAGGGCGATTCGATGAGGGGCATGTAGTTCGCCATACGAAGGGAGTTTATGGTCAGAGTTGCGTTGATTTCGTGTTTTAAGTCTTTTTTGAGGCGGATCTGCGCGGCGGCGAGGCATTTTGAATCGCCGAGTTGAAGCAGTATTTTATCAATGTCAAGCTGGTCGTCGTCCAGATGGATGATGCTTGTCAGAGAGCCGATTCGCACCTCTTCGCGATCATCATGCGCCGAGAGACGCAGATCGGGCATATTTACGTCCACCCGCCCCCGAAGCTTGGCGATTCCCTGTATTAAGCCCGAATGTGAATCAACCGGCGGCAGTCCCATGCTTGCGCGAAATCCCGGAACAGCGATCTCCATAGAGGCGCGGGCGTCCACGCTCCCGCTTCCGGAAATGGGCGGAAAGACAGCCAGCAGGGACGTTAGTTCCGCTGCATCGGGTATATCTACCTTTGCCCGCAGATCAAGCCCGGCGGCGTCGCTCAATTCGCCTGTCAGTTCCGCGCGTGTTTTCCCGCGAACCACATTCAGAGCAAGCGATTTTCCCTTGACAGACAGCGATGCCTCGACCGTTCCTATTGGAACGGGCGAGGTTGCGTTTTTCCATCTGGCGTCAAGCACTGAGAATTTGCCGTCGAGATTGATGTTTCCGGGACGCGGCTCAGTGCCCTGTATGGTAAGTTTGCCGCTCAATCGTCCCGATAACGGTGACTCGGAACCGCTCAATTCTGCCATAATTCTGCCGACGTCCAGATGATTCATCTTCAGCAGGGCATTGCAACCGCTTATCTTGCCACTATCAAGCCGAACATCGCCAGAAATCCTCGCGCCGCCCTCGGTCAGATCCGCTGATAGATACGTCAAGCTGACGGCGTTTTGAGTGAATTTCGCCTCAGCATCCACGTTTCTGATTTCAAGGTCGTTCACTTTCATAACGGGAACAGATACTACACAGGCACAGCCTATGTCCGGCAGTTTTCCGCTTATCACGCCGTATATTTCAGCTATGCCATCCAGTTTCAGAGGCGGCGCGTTCGGTGCGGCGAGGAATTCGCTTACATCCTCAAGGAACAGTCTGGATTGAACCTCTGCATTCATCAATATAGGGTCGTCCATCAATATCTCTGCGCTTGCCTGCAAATGCGATTTGCCAAGACGCATCTGTAAGGCAGAGATTACACCCCATTCCGACGTTTCGAAAGAAGCCGCTATATCGGAGATCGTTTTGGATATTCCCCGAAGGCTGAATTCTATATCTCGCGCCCCGATCTCGCCCGAATACTCCATCTCGCGGCCAGTTTTTCTCAGTTTTCCGTTGATCCCGGCGATAGTTGAATGGATGGAATTTTTTCTGTCATCA
>Ga0255402_1073_pt1 | contig 13445 bp, 11 predicted proteins | sample ANMaggSeSYBR01D4_FD_182125 | JGI IMG/M metagenome (GOLD analysis project Ga0255402, IMG submission 182125) | Sediment cell enrichment communities from methane seep in Santa Monica Basin, California, United Staets - ANME aggregate JGI... | ecosystem: Environmental > Aquatic > Marine > Cold seeps >...
TGTCGGGGGCAAGAACGCTTCCTTGGGTGAAATGTATTCTAAATTAACAAATAAAGGAGTACTCGTGCCTAACGGATTTGCTACAACGGCTTACGCTTATGAATTTTTTATGGATAAGTCCGGTCTTAAGAAAAAGATCAAAAAAATTCTTAAGGGTTTAAACACGCATAATGTAGCTGATTTAATGAAACGGGGAGCAAAAGTGAGAAAAACTATTTTAGACGCGCCATTTCCAAAGGAGCTTGAGCAAGCGGTGACGGAAGCATATAAAAAATTAAGCAAAGAATATAAGGTTAAAGCGGTTGACGTAGCGGTTCGTTCTTCGGCCACGGCTGAGGATTTGCCGGATGCATCTTTTGCCGGCCAACAAGATACTTATTTGAATATCCAGGGCGCCGAGCACGTAACAGAAGCGGTGCATAGATGCATTGCTTCTTTGTTTACCACTCGGGCTATTTCCTATCGTGTAGATAAAGGCTTTGATCATTTTAAGATCGCGCTTTCGGCCGGTATTCAGAAAATGGCGAGAAGCGATTTGGCTTCATCCGGAGTAATGTTTTCGATTGACACTGAATCCGGTTTTGAGAACGCGGTGCTTATAAATTCAATTTACGGTTTGGGCGAAAATATTGTTCAGGGCAAAGTTAATCCAGACGAATTTTTTGTTTTTAAGCCGACTAAGGCGATAATTCATCGCCGTATCGGCCGCAAGCGATTGCGAATGATTTATAATAATGATCCGAAAAATCCGGTTAAAGATATTAAAGTAAGTCCGGCTGACCAGCACAAGCCGTCAATTACCGACGAGCAGGTAGTTAAACTGGCGGAGTGGGCAATAATAATTGAAAAACATTATAAGGGACCGATGGATATGGAATGGGCTTTGGACGGTCGAGATAATAGATTATATATTATTCAGGCGCGGCCCGAGACTGTGCAGAGTCAGCGCGATGTTAATGTTATTGAAAGTTATAAACTTGAAAAGAAGGGCAAGCTGATTGTTAAAGGACAAAGTGTTGGCAACAAAATTGGCGCCGGTAAGGCCAACCGAATAATGGATATTAAGGATATTACTAAATTTAAGCCGGGAGAGATTTTAATAACCGATATGACCGATCCGGATTGGGAGCCGATTATGAAAATCGCCGGGGCAATCGCGACCGATAAAGGCGGAAGAACTTGCCACGCGGCGATAATTAGCCGCGAGATGGGAATTCCTTGCGTGGTTGGCACTAATACGGTTAGCCAGAAAGTAAAGAACGGGCAGAAAGTAACGGTTTCCTGCGCTGAAGGGGAGGAAGGTAATATTTACGAGGGTGAATTACCGTTTAAATTAACTAAGACCAATATTAAAGGCCTTAAGCGTCCGAAGACCAAGATAATGATGAACGTGGGCGAACCGGATCAGGCCTTTGCCAGTTCATTTATTCCAAACGACGGGGTTGGCTTGGCACGCCTTGAATTTATTATTAATAATTATATTAAAGTCCATCCTTTGGCTTTAATTAATTATAGTAAGATCAAAGACACAAAAGTTAAAAAGAAGATAGACGAGATTACGGTTGGCTATAAAGATAAAAAGCAATTTTTTATTGATAAGATCGCCGAAGGGGTGGGTATGATCGCGGCTGCTTTTTATCCAAAGGACGTAATCATCCGCTTGTCGGATTTTAAAACCAATGAATACGCTATGCTTCTTGGCGGGGCCGAGTATGAACCGGAAGAGTCGAATCCGATGATTGGTTGGCGCGGAGCGTCTCGCTATTACTCGGAGAAGTTCCGCCCGGCTTTTGATCTTGAGTGCGAGGGGTTTAAAAAGGTGCGTGATGAAATGGGACTTACTAACCTAAAAATTATGATCCCGTTTTGCCGGACTGTGGAAGAAGGACAGGAAGTAATGAAAATAATGGCTGAGCACGGACTTAAACGCGGCAAGAACGGGCTTGAAGTATATGTAATGGCTGAGATTCCTACTAATATTATTCTTGCCCACGAATTTGCCAAGCATTTTGACGGCTTTTCTATCGGTTCCAACGATTTAACCCAGCTTACTCTTGGCATTGATCGTGATGCCGGCGGTACTCTAAAAGTAGCCGGTGTGGCAAACGAAAAGAATGAAGCAGTTAAGACTTTGATCAGATATTTGATCCAGGTTAGCAAGGAAACGAAAACGAAGTGCGGGATTTGCGGTCAGGCACCTTCTGATTTTCCGGATTTTGCCCAGTTTTTAGCTAAAGAAGGGATTGATTCAATATCTTTAATTCCGGACACGGTAATTAAGACTACCTTGGCAGTTTTGAAGACAGAGAAGGGAATGAAGAAAGAGAAATAAAAGCTGGTAAATATTTTGGTTTTCTGTTAAGGTAGGTAAAGAAATTTTTTTAAAAGTGAATCAGCAAAAAGGAGGCGAAATTATGGCAATTTCCCAAATGCATCTTAAAGATTGTTTAACCGGCAGAGAAGAGGCAAAGTGCGTATATGGCGGGTTTTATAACGACGTCACTTCGGCGGTAAAAAAAGAAACTGAGCCAGGCCCTCCGGTCCAGCCGTCAAAAGAAACACAATGCACTGAGCCGGCAGAAAATATTTCAGACTAAAATGAGGAAAAATAAGTAAAAACGGGTGTATAGTTTAAAAAACAACACCCGTTTTATTTATGTAATTTTAAATGCTTATTTTATTTTTAGAATTTCACTATCCTCAATAACAGCGGCGTATTTTTTTTGTTTTAGAAAAATTTGTTTGGCGTGTGCGTTTAAACAAAACTCATAGGTAATATAATTATTAGATTTATTCATCAACTTCGTATCCATGCGGGGCGTTACTTTCCTGCCTGCCGGCAGGCAGGTGAGACTCCCGTACAAACCTTCGGTTTTACGGGACAGGCGCCAGTAACCTGAAGACACGCAGGTAAACAAACTCGCTATCGCATTGATTAGTCATTGGGTAAGGCTCGCCCTGGCGCTCGATGTTCACCCCAGACCCCGTGATGTTTTGAATTTACTATTATGCGACAAAGCTAGAGATTGATAGTAAGTACAATATTTTGGTTAATCAATAATATTATGGTCGGTGTAGCAAGCAAGACAGAGATTCTATTTATAAAGGGAGGTTGCAATTAATTGTTAAATTGCGCCAATCAATATGTTTATTGTTTTTCGCTTTGAAATATCCGGCAGCCGCGATCATGGCGGCATTATCGGTGGTGTATTTTAAGTCAGGAATAATCAAATCAAGGTTTAGTTCGGACTTAACTTTATCTTTTAATTGCCTGCGCAATTCAAGGTTGGCCGCTACACCGCCGGTTAACATTACGGTTTTTGTTTTGTGATCTTTAGCAGCTTTGATAGTTTTAGCGACAAGTACGTCAATTATCGCTTGCTGGAATTCGTAGGCGTATTCGGGAATTTTATTTTTCCAATCTGCGTCTTTTTTCAAGGTATAAAGCAAGGCGGTTTTTAGTCCGGAAAAAGAAAAGTCAAGATCAGGGGAATCAAGCATCGGCCGTGGTAGGTTTATTCGCGGTTCGCGGTTCGCGGTTTTTAATTCGGCTGCTTTAGCGGCGATTGCCGGTCCGCCCGGGTATTCAAGTCCGAGCATCTTAGCGGCTTTATCAAAAGCTTCTCCAGCCGCGTCATCCCTTGTTTCGCCGATAGTTTCAAGCCGGTCATGTCCTTCCATTTTGATCAAGAGAGTGTGTCCGCCGGATACAGTTAATATAACAGCCGGGTATTTTATGTCTTTATCACTACCAATAAAGTTCGCGTAAATATGGCCCTCAATATGCTGGATAGGAATTAAAGGAATGTTCCAGGCCATGGACAGAGTTTTAGCGGTTTCCGCGCCAACCAAGAGAGAAGTGATTAGCCCGGGACCAACCGCAACCGCGATAGCGTCTATTTCTCCCGTCTTTAGTCGTTCACCCTTAATAAGAGGAGGAATATTCGCAGTAATTAAAGCTTCGTTGATTACCGGAAGGATATTCGGCACATGTTCGCGCGCCGCTACTTCCGGCACAACACCGCCGTATTTTTGATGTATTTTGATTTGACTGGAAATTATGTTGGATAGAATTTGTATAGACGCGCCGTGGCGCGTCTCTACGCCCTCGGCAACTGCGGCCGCGGTTTCGTCGCAACTTGTTTCTATTCCTAGTATTTTCATGTTTGTTAAACAACCCCGGTAATTCGGGGTATGTTTTGAAGTATAATCTGTGACCCGTAGGGGAATCGAACCCCTGTTACCAGGATGAAAACCTGGTGTCCTAACCATTAGACGAACGGGCCTTAATGAAAAAATATTGTAAGGATGCCAGCCAGAGGCTGGTCAGCCTTTGGCTGAAAAACCTGGTGTCCTAACCACTAGACGATGGGACCTTTTAATTGCGGTTTTTTTCTATTACTCTAAAGAGTTCCTCAACCATATTTTCGTTTAAATTATAGTCTTTTGCTTTTTCTTTTAGAGTTTTTAAATTTACTTTGAAGTTTTTTTTATCTTCAGGTTTTGAATTTTTTTCAGTCATGATCATATCAAGTTTTTTTAAGTTTTCCTTCCGTTCTTCCAGTAAGCAAATAATAGAATCATCAATTTCGTTAATAAGTTCTTTGATTTTATCTATTTCTGCCATGTAATATTTATTCAAAAAATAAAGTCCTTTAAAGAGTTTAGTCTTTCAAGGACTACGGTAATTATAGGTAGGAAATTTTTAAAAGTCAAGGTTAATATTGTTAGTACTTGACAAATTATTAAAAAGTGGTATAATAGTAAATTATTAAGTATTTAACAAATAAATATATCTTTTAACATCTTTTGAAAGGAGATCATAATGAAATTTATTACTATCGATTGTGAAGAAAGGTTGGCATTGGTTATCGAGCTTATCAAAGAGAAATTTTCGTTTAAGAAGTTTAATTATGACTTGCCGCCAGTAAGTGAGGACGCTGAATTTAATAACGATTTAGACTTTGATTCTCTGGGTATGTTAAAGTTGATTTCGTTAGTTGAGGAAAAGTTTAAAGTAGAAATAGAAATTGAAGATGCGGCCAGATTGCGTACTGTAAAAGATTTGGCTAACCTGATTAACGTAAATAAACTGGCTGATTTCATGGAAGAGAAGGCTTTTCAACCCGTTTGATTGACAATTTTTTGTTCTTGATGTATTATTAGAATTAAGTTTTCATCGTTCCTCCTTTTTAAGTATTTGTTCCTTGTAAGGCCTGTTTTTCACCCCCTACCTTTTTTTGTTGCCAGCGCCAGTTGATTCTCCTGTTACAAAGCCGTCTTTTGCGCAAAGACGGCTGTTTTTTTAGGGTATTTTACTTTAGTTGTTTTTTAAACCAATCAACATAAGGTATTTTTGCCGGGTCAATGTTATTTATGATCCCGAGATAATAGCTTATCCAAGCGCCTAGCTGGAGAAGCTCAAATGATTGGGTTAGGCGGTCCGATCCGGTTAGCTTATAGTCAATTGTAGCGACGTTGTTTTTATTAACAACGTTTTTTGTTAGGTTTATCCGTTTTTGAACCCGTTTATGGTAAAGGTCTGAAGCAAAAAGAACCAAGACGAGATTCTTTTTGTTTGCTGTTGGGAAACGCAGTCCCTCCATGGCGTAATGGTTAAGATCCGGGATCTCAAGATAAGTGGCAAAGTTTTTTGAGCATTCGTTGACTTGGTTGCGCATAATATGCAGATTGCCGACAGTATGTTCGGCACCGATAAAAACAGGAATTTTACTTTGTATTTTTAGGGCGATTTTTTTAGCCGCGTTTCTTGAACTTGGAACATCCGACCTTAGCTTGCGGGTCCAGATCTCCATAGAAGCGATAATGTTTTCCATTGGCCGAACTTTTATTTCAAACAATCCGGCTTTGGCCATGATAACGGCCTGGCCGAAGATAGAATAACCAAGGCCAAGGCGTGGTTGCTCCGAGGGATTGTAGCGCGGATTAAAGATATAACCCGGAATATTTTCCTTAAGCATTAGTTTCGCGAGCCGGCTTTGTTTGGAATTTTCGGTAATGGCAACAATTTTCGCGCCTCGTTTTTTTACTTCCCGGTAAACGGAAAGCGGCTCTTCAGTTGTTCCTGAATAGGAAGAAATAAGAAAAAGCGTATTTTTATTTACATGAGCGGGAATTTCATAACCCGGAGTAATGGTGATCGGTACCTTGATCTTATCAGCCCATGCCGAGCGAGTGAAATGAGTTCCGAGATTTGAACCGCCCATGCCGTTTACCACTACCTGAGTAACTTTTTTATAATCAGAAGGAATTTTAATTAACCTGGCTTCGTCAAGAACTTGCCGCATTTGGTCCGGGAGATATTCTAAAGACTCGCCTACACGGCCTTGGTCTAATTTTTCAAAAATCTTTTTGTTATCAATATTCATAGTTGTTTTAATTAAGATTTATCTACATTAATAATTATAACATTTTTTAACGCAAGTGAGTAAGAAACACCTTGATTTTTTAATAAAAAAGTGTTACAATAGCCATATCAGGCAGTGCCTGATTTTGTTTTAAAAAGAGCTTAGAGAAATTTTTATGTCAGGGCATTCAAAATGGTCAACCATTAAAAGGGCAAAGGGAGCAAAAGACGCGAAAAGGGGCGCTATTTTTACAAAGCTTGGCAATCAAATAACTATTGCCGCCAGGGAAAAGGGCGGTGATCCGGATGCTAACTTTAGTTTGCGCATTGCTATTGAAAAAGCCAGATCCGCGAATATGCCCAAAGACAATATTTCAAAAGCAATAAAACGGGGCACTGGAGAGCTTGAAGGGGGACAGATAGAAGAACTTTATTACGAAGGAATCGGACCGGCTAAATCTCAGTTTATAGTTAAGTCTTTAACCGATAATAAGAATCGAAGCGCGGCTACTATTAGGCACGTATTTACGAAATTTGGAGGAGCGCTTGGCTCGGTGATGTGGAATTTTGAACAGAAAGGTGTTTTAAGAATAACGAAAGAGGAATTAGAAAATAAGAATATAGATTTTGATAATTTAGAATTAGATTTGATTGATGCCGGCGCCCAGGATATACAGAAAGAAGATGAGGGAATAACAATTATTACAAAACTTGAAGATTTGCAGAAGGCGCAAAAATACCTGGAAGATAAAGAAGTTAAAATTGAATCAGCCGGGATCGAATATGTAGTTAAAGACATGGCGGAAAAAACTGATGAAGATAAAGAAAAAATAGAGAAATTTATTGAAGCACTTGATGATTTGGAAGATGTGGCTGATTATTATACGAATGTGGACGTCTAACTCCCCTCGGCTTCGCTCGGGACAGGCATAACTCATAACTCATAACTCATAACTATATATAGATTATGAAGTAGGCGCTATGAGTGATGTAATTTTAGGAATTGATCCAGGGATTGCGGATACTGGGTTTGGTATAATTGAAAGGAAGAAGACGGGTGATTTAATATGCCTGGATTATGGTTCAATTAAAACTAGGGCTAAAAAAGAATTGCCGAATCGTTTAGAAGTTATTAATAGAGAAATAGATAAGCTGATTAAGAAGTATAAGCCTCGGTTAATGTCAGTAGAGGATCTGTATTTTTGCAAGAACGTTAAAACCGCTTTGATAGTCGGTCAGGCCCGGGGAGTAGTGCTTTTAACCGGCAGGCAAAATAAATTGCCAATTGTTTCTTTTACCCCGCTTCAGGTCAAGCAAGCGGTGGCGGCCTATGGCCAGGCCTCAAAAGCACAGGTTCAAAAGATGGTAAAAATTATTTTGCGGATGAATGAATTGCCTAAACCGGATGACGCGGCTGACGCTTTGGCCGCGGCAATTTGCGCCGTAAATAATAAAGAGCTATTAAAAGTTCGCAAAATAGGAGAATAAAAATATTTTGTAATTTTAAATTTTATTACATTTAAGCGTTTGACGTAAATTATATTTAAGGTGGTGATTGCAAAAGCTAATATTAATTATTTATTTGGCTATGCGACGAGACCGACGCGAAGCACATGACGCCAAATTAATAATTAATATTAGCTTTTACTTTCAGATAAACGCGTAAGTCATATTTAAATTCAAGTTATGGCGATAAAAAAATTAAAAATCGTTTCAATTTCCTCTGAAATTTCTCCTTTTTCAAAATCAGGCGGATTGGCTGACGTGGCTCGCAGTTTGCCCAAGGCGATTAAGCGCCTAGGCCATAATATAATATGTATTACACCGTTATATGGGCAGGTTATTGACCAGAAAAAGCATAAGTTAAAGCTTATTCATGAAAATATAGAGATTTTTTTAAATTCAAAAGAGGCGGTAAAAATAAATTATTGGAGAGGATATTTAATGCACGGATTGCCGGTTTATTTTATAGAGTGCAAGAAATATTTTTCCAAACGCAAATCATTATATATGTCCGGTCATGAAAATGCCCGGTTTTTAATTTTTAATGTCGCGGCCTTGAAACTGATCTCATTGTTAAAATTTGAAGCCGATATTGTGCAATGCCATGATTGGCAAACCGGACTTATACCTTTTTATTTAAAAACAGATTTTCGTTATTCCAAGACACTAAGAAAAGCCAAGTCTATTTTTACAATCCATAATTTAATTTTTCAGTTCGGTTTGGATTGGTGGAAAATTTCGCCGGCAAAGAAGGATTTTGGTAGGAGCCGGATACCGCATCTAGCCGATTCGAAAATTGAATATGTAAATTTCGCTAAGCGAGCGATCCTCTCCGCCGATATGATAAGCACGGTGAGCGAAACTTATCGGAACGAGATAATGACGAAAAATATCGGCCAGGATCTGCATCGGATTTTAAGAAATCGCCAAGATAGATTATTCGGTATTGTTAATGGGATAGATTATAACGCGTATAATCCGGCCAATGACCCTGGGTTGCATAAAAATTATACTTATAAACAAATAAAACGAAAAAAGCTTAACAAAGAATATATACAAAAAAAGTTTGGCTTGCCGGTAAATATGAATGTTCCTCTTGTCTGCACCACCTCTAGAGTTACGTTTCAAAAGGGGTTTGAATTATTATTAAAAATAATTGAACAAGTGGCAAGATTGGACATACAGATGATAGTAATCGGCGCCGGCGACCCTTTATATATTAAAGGACTTGAAAAGATCGCTAAAAAATATCCTAAAAAATTGTCTGTAATTCCTTCACATGAGAAAAATCAAAAATATGAAACATTAGTATACGCGGGTTCTGATTTTTTTCTTTTACCATCGCATTATGAACCGTGCGGGATAAATCAGCTGATCGCTATGCGTTACGGTTGTGTGCCGATCGTAAGAAAGGTTGGCGGTTTGCACGATACGGTTATTAATTTTAGCGCGACTACAGGGCGCGGTACCGGTTTTGTCTTTGAACAATTTAATGAATTTTCATTATACAGGGCGCTAATCCGGGCGCTTGAAACATATAAATACAAGCAAGTCTGGCGCGATTTCGTGGTTAGAGTAATGCAGGAATCGAATAGCTGGGAGATTCCGGCTAAGAAGTACGTACAACTTTTTCGTAAAGCCATTAAAATAAAAAATGGCAACGGAAAAAAATAAAATAGTTTTATAAACGAATTGTTGGAGTTTTATTAATTAAAATGAAAAATAATTATGCTTTGGATCAATTTTTTACATATTTACCAACCGGTTAATTCGGACGCTCATGTAATTAAGGAGGCGACTGATATGAGCTATACGCGGATTATGCGGGCTTTAGATGAGCATCCTGATATTAAGTTTACGATCAATATCAGCGGCTGTATATTTTTACGCTGGGAAGAACTTGGCTATCATGATCTGATAAAAAGAATCGGCCGGTTGATTAAAAAAGGCCAGATCGATCTAACCGGCACGGTTGCTTATCATCCATTAATGCCGCTGGTCCCGGAAGAGGAAATTAAGCGCCAAATAAAAGAAAACGAAAAGATCTTAAAAAAACATTTCGGCCAACATTTCAAGCCGCGAGGTTTTTTCTTTCCCGAGTTAGCCTATAGTCCGGCAACGGCTAAAATCGTTAAAGAGATGGGCTATAAGTGGCTGTTATTGGACGAAATCGCGGTTAACGGTCAAACAGGCACAGCCGAATTTAATAAAATTTATAAAGATAAAAATAGCGGTTTAGATATAGTAATTCGCTCTCGCGAATTATCCCATAGTTTTGTACCGGAAATGATCACGAAAATAATAAATAAAAATAATGTTAAACAAGATTTAGCGATTACGGCTACGGACGCTGAATTATACGGCCTTAGGCACATTGACCATTCGGCGATTTTTGAGAAGTTATTAAAAAGGCCGGAGTTAAAAACAATTACCATATCTGAATTTATTAAATCGCACGAAGAAAGAACAATGATTAATCCACCTAAGCATAGCTGGGCTACGAGTGAAAAAGAATTAAAAAAAAGCGAGCCCTTTAATTTATGGAAAGAAGATGGCAATGAAGTACAGAAAAAACTTTGGCAATTAGCTGAGCTTGCTTATGACACAATTGAGGATTATAAAAAGGATAAAAATTATTATTATGCCCGCTGGCATCTTGTGCGCGGTTTGGCTTCATGCACTTTTTGGTGGGCAAGCGCTAAAGATTTTCGTCTTTTTGGCCCTATCTCCTGGAGTCCGGACGAAATTGAACGCGGCACTAATGAATTTATCCGTTCTATCCGGGCGCTAGATGATGAAGAGACAAGAGATATTAAAATGAAAGCAGAAAAGCAATATATAGATATAAAAAAAATGATTTGGAAAAAACACTGGACATATTATTGGAAGCGCAATAATTGAATAATTTGTAATATTATGAATAAGGCCAATAAATTATTAGACAAAGATTTTGTTTTAAATTTATTAAAGGAAAAAGTTTTGCCCTTATATCCGAATTTTGTTGATATTAAGAGTTTTGCGCTTAAAGTTTACAAGGATCATATTTGGGAAGGCGATACTTATCACGTGGTTATAGAATACCGTACTCGTTTTATTGCTGATGACGGGAAAGTAAAAATTTTGCCGATATTTTGTTCCGCTCATAGTAATGAACCGAGAAAAAACGTTTATGATAGTTTAAAGTTTTTATGGAAGAGCGGTTTTAGCAAGGGGTATTTATCGATTCCTCATCCTTTATTTTATTCAGAGTATTTTAACGGTACCTTTTATCGCGGAGTAGAAGGTAAAAATTTATATCAATATATACGCGAAAAAGATTCGGCAGCGATTGAGTCGATAATTGTTAAGGCAGCTAAGTGGTTTGCGAAATTACATAAATTGCCGATAAATAACATCCAAAGCTTTAGTGAAATTAATAGCCGGATTGAGACTGTTTTTCCGGGTATTAAACATCTTTTAGAACGAATCAAGCGGGATTATCCTAAGTACCTGCCTATTTATCGCGAGATCTATGACATTTTAATTTCTGAAGAAAAAAAGTTTTTTAATAGTACGGACAAACGCTGGCTTGTACACGGGGATGCGCATCCGGAAAATATAATAAGGATGAGCCAGCACAAGCTAGCGGTTATTGATTTTACCGACCTTTGCGTAGCCGATTTTACGCGCGATCTTGGAACCTTTGTCCAACAGCTTGATTTTATGACTAGCCGTAAATTAAAAGATAAGGGTTATTCGAAAAAATTGGCTCAGCTTTTTCTTGATTCTTATTTTAGCGTTTCTAAAGAAAAGTTTAATAAGGAAACAGAAAAACGAATTAATAATTATTATTATTGGACCGCTATGCGCACGGCCACTTATTTTCTTATTGCGCATAATCCGGAACCGGAAAGAGCTTATCCGATGTTAAAACAGGTTTACTCCGATTTTGTTCAGGCTAATTAGTTATTTTAGATATATGATAGTAGATTTACAGCTTCATTCAACTTATTCGGATGGTTATTTAACGCCAACCGAAGTGGCGAAATTTATATCCGCTCAGGGCGTAAAAGTAGCGGCTTTAACCGATCATAATACCGTTGGCGGTGTGGACGAATTTCGCCATGCCTGCCGTGAATTAAAAATCAAGCCGATTATCGGCTTAGAGCTTTACGTAAAATTACATAGCCGCCGTTTTAATATTCTTTGGTATAATTTTGATGACACTGATGCTAATTTGCATAATATATTGCGTCTTAGCCAGGTGCGCCGCCGCCGGCAGATGCGGCTTGCGCTGGAGAAGCTTGTCGGTCTAGGCTTTAAGCTTGATATAAATCGGATGTTAGATAAGTATAATCATTATGTTCCGATAAATCATATAGTAGACGATTTAGCGGCTGTGCCCGGGAATATGAAGAAGATCAAGCGTGAACTTAAGCTTAAGAACCCCCGGGAAGGCGATATAATGCGCGAGTATTTTCACAATAAGGATATTTATAAATTAAAGAACGCCTATATAGACATGGATCAGATAGTTGAGCTTAAGCAGTGGATCGGCGGGCAAATCGTTCTTTGCCATCCGGCCAAACATGGCGGCGTTACCCGGAATTTTTTGCTGGATTTGCTTAATATCGGCTTGGACGGCATAGAGGTTTTGTCTCCGCACCATTCTTACGGCGCGGTAGTCTATTTACAGCACTTAACGCGCGAGTTAAATTTAGTCGCTACCGGCGGTTCGGATTTTCATCGCTTTGAGGGATACAACCACGCCATTCAACACGCCTGGCAATATTACAAAGTAGATTCAAAATTACTAAGGGGAGTTAAGAAAATAATTGGGTAATACTTTATTTATGAAAAATTGTTTTGAGCGTACGTTTTAAGAGTGCTCATAGCAATATAACCATTAGGATTATTCACCGACTTCGTATCCCTGCGGGGCGTTACTTTCCTGCCTGCCGGCAGGCAGGTGAGACTCCCGTACAAACCTTCGGTTTTACGGGACAGGCGCCAGTAACCAAAAGTCCTGGGGTAAACAAACTCGCTATCACATTGATTAATCCTTGGTTGCGGCTCGCCCTGGCGCTCGATGTTCACCCCAGACCCCATGACGTTTTGAATTTACTGTGTCACGACTCTAATTAAAACTTTACTTATTCCCCTCTCCATTATTAATTAGATGATAAAATATAAAACCCCCAGTGTTAGATCTGAGGGTCTTTTTTTGTTAACTGCCTTAAACTTGTTCCTTTCGTAAAGAAGTGATTTTTTTTAAGCGACCGATTTTACTTTTTTCGTAAAGGGATTTATTTGCTACTTCTTCCGCCTTGTCCAGGTCTCCCTGCTCTATTAGCGTATTCATCAGTTTTAGCTCCAAGGAGTCTCTGGTTTTACCAACATCTTCTTCCATCTCAAGGATAATGAACAAGGCATCGTCCAGTTGACCATTTTTAATATTTGCGTTCACTAGCTCGGTAAAACGGTGGTCAAACACCATTGGTCGATCTTTTTTTTCTACATAGTTCAGATGAGTTCCCGGATGCGCGTAGGCCTTAAGGAGCCAGATTTTTGCTTCAGCTAATTTTTCCGGATTTGA
>Ga0255402_1050_pt1 | contig 13354 bp, 8 predicted proteins | sample ANMaggSeSYBR01D4_FD_182125 | JGI IMG/M metagenome (GOLD analysis project Ga0255402, IMG submission 182125) | Sediment cell enrichment communities from methane seep in Santa Monica Basin, California, United Staets - ANME aggregate JGI... | ecosystem: Environmental > Aquatic > Marine > Cold seeps >...
ATCGTCTATTAGCACTTCCTGATCTGCTGGCTCATCGAATATCGCCATCACCAGCGAGTCGTCAACTGTGGCGTTACCAGCTTTGTCCTCGAATTCTATTCTGACAGCATAATCTCCAGCAGTTTCCAGAAAACTCGTATTCCACAAGTAGGTATAGATGCCTTCGCCGGCGTCCGCCATCTCCTGAATACCGCTGGAATATCCTGATGTTGCTGAACTTATCTGGATGGTCGCCGAAAACTCCGTTTCTTTAGCGTCGGCGCTGATCTGAACTTGCGTCCCTTCGAGATACCTACCGTCATCATCTGCGGGGTCTTCCTGATTAGCGGATTCCACTGAAACAACTTCCGGCGGCGTACTGTCCAAAACTATGGCGTCTGAAATCTTGTCGCTGTAGTTGCCGGAGGCATCCTTAAACTCCACACTTACGGTTTTCTCTCCATCCTCTTCCAGAAGATTCAGGCTTGTTTCCTCCTGATAGGGGATCCACTCACGGACGTTGTCGCCGGCGGCTACATCTCCGTCTATATACATCTCAGCCGCGTCCTCTGCCATCAGGGTCAGCGCGATTTCGGTTGACGCTGTATAGTTTGCCCCATCGTTCACCTTTACAGAGACAGCGTCTGGTCCGATTGTATCCAGTATTATCTGTTGAGCCACAATATCAGTGACGTTATCCGCGTCGTCTTTGAACTTAGCCTGTACCCGTTTCACGCCATCGCCGCCATCTAGTCTCACCGTTATGCTTTCAGTGAAAGGTATCCATTCAAAGGTTGAGCCTTTCTCCTCAAGCGCATCGCCATCAACAAAAACCCACGATGCGCCAGTCGCTTGCAGATTCAGCGTAACGGCTCTGGATCTCGTGTACTCAGCCCCATCATTTACAGTTATATCTGTATTCAGCGGCGGCGTATTATCTATGGTGATACTGAGCGAGTTATCACTGACCTCATGCCCAACTCCGTCTGACAGATTCCATGCAACCTGATAGCTCCCTTCCGCAAGCCCGGTAGTGTCCCAGTCATAGATATACCAACCATTATCTTCTTCAGAAGCTCTCATGTATTCTGCCGATGACACCGACACTCTTGCCGTCAACCCTGTTTCTATCATCGGGGCTTCCTGGCGAGCCTCAGCTTTCAAGGCTATTCTTATTAGTTCGCCGGCGTGATATTGCTCATCATTATCTGATGAGTCTGAAGTATCCCATGAATCTACCTTCTCGATCACTGGCGGCGTTTGGCTCAGTATTATCGTTGCTATCACCGCTTCGGTTTCGTTTTCAGCCATATCCCGGAACTTAACCTCTACGTTTTTCATACCGTCGCCGGGCGTCAGGATCACCGTCATCGAATCTTTTTCGGGAATCCATTGGAGGGTATCGCCATCGTCTCTTATGTCGCCGCCCACAAACATTTCCACAGCCTCGTCCGCTGACGCCCGCAGGGTAACCATACGGGATACGGTGCGTTTCGCGCCGCCGCTGACGTTCGCTTCTATATTTGTCGGGGATGAACCATCTATGACGAGGATTTCGGGGGCGCTCGCGGTAGTCCAGCCAGCCGCGTCCGTCAGTTGGACTTCTATGATGAAATCCGTCCCCTCATCGAGATCCGCCGTGTTCCAGACATATTCAAATCGCCACGTATCAGATGAAATAAGAGTGCGGGTGTCCTGCTGTTGCGTTCCTGAGTCGTAGCCTGTGCTTTCGGAGTTTATTCGAATCTGCGCCTCTGATGCGTTTGCTTCCAACGCCTCAACTATTATCCTCACAGACTCGCCGGGATGGTAACATCCATCCGCATCGTCTGGATCGCTGGCATCCTGTAGGCTCACAGAGATGATCTCCGGCGGCGACGCATCCAACGTTATCCCGCTTTCGATCTGGTCGCTTTCGACCCCGCGCTGGTTACGGAACTTTGCCGATACAACCTTTTCGCCATCCTCTTTGAGCAAATTCACTGTTATGTGAGCAGAATATGACACCCATTCAAAGGTGTTATCTTCGTTGAGCACATCACCACTTATATACATTTCCACAGCGTTTTTCGCCGCTAGATTCAGGAAAACCTGTTGTGACATCGCGAATTCGCTCGGTTTCCCGGCGGCGGCGTCCTCGGATGTAGCGGCGATTATGATCTCAAGGTCATAGGGAGATTCTCTGTCAAGCGTTATGGTATCTTCTATTTCCGCGCTTTCGTTGGCGGCGGCATCCCTGAATTTAGCGTACACAGTCTTTTCGCCATCATCACCGGATAGGTTCACTGTCAACCCCGCCCTGTAGGGTATCCACTGGAAGGTGTTGCTGTCGTCAATTAAATCGCCGCCCAGAAAGATTAATGCGGCATCAACCGCCGACACTTCGACCCTTACCGTTCGCGAATCTGTGGTCTCTTCGCCACTATTTATCGTTACCTGACCGTGAGTAGGCGGTAAATTATCTATGGTGATCGCCAGATCGGAGTTCTCTGTTTTATGGCCAGCCGCATCTGTGAGTTCCACGAAGACTATGTAATCATTTGCCTCCTGTAAAGCCGTTGTATCCCAGAGATATGTAAAGAAAGCTGCCGTTTCATCACCGCTCATTTTCTGCTCGCCTGTATCATAAGCGGCGTTCTGAGAGCGTATCCTTATTATGGCATCTAATTCAGCCTCGCCGGTCTCTGCGGTCACGCTGATGACTATCATCTGTCCTGAATGGAAAATTTCATCGTTATCCTGCGGGTTCTCTGAATCTGACGAATCAATTGACAAAACCACAGGCTCCGAAGTGTCAAGAATAATCGTGTCCTCAATCCTGTCGCTCTGAATCCCGACTCCATTCCTGAAAATAACACCTACGCTCTTTTCGCCATCCCCCGCCGAGAGTTTTATGCTGATCTCGCCGCTGTAATTTATCCAATCGAAAGTTTGGGCATCGTCCACAACGTCGCCGTCTATGAGCATTCGTTGAGCATTCACTGCCTCCAGTTTCACGCTCACATCCCTCGTTGTGGTGTAATTGGCTCCATCTTTGATGATTATCGTTGTTGCAGTCGGCGCCTGCCTGTCAAGTTTTATACTCGCAGTCGTTATCCCGCTTACGTTTCTGGCGGCGTCCCTGAATTTGACGACTACCTCTTTTTCACCGTCGGTATCGGTAAGGTTGACCACAACTTGATTGATATAAGTTATCCATTCAAAAGTATTGCTATCATCTACCAAGTCGCCACTGATGAACGTCTCTCGCGGCTCGCCAGAAGCGGAAAGCGTCAACGTAACAGAGCGCGAATTTGTCTCAGCTTCGCCATTGTTTATCCTGACTTCGCCGCCGCTTGGTGGCGTGTTATCAATAATTATAATTAAGCTGTTATCACTGACCTCCCGGTCAGATGGATCTTTAAATTTTACGAATACCGCGTAGTCGCCGGCTTCCAGCAGTCCGATAGTGTTCCATGTGTAGGTATATCGCCCGGCTCCCGCACTGCCCATCGTCTGCAAACCAGAATCGTAGCTAACGCTTGCCGATGTTATCCGGGCTACTCCCTCCAGTTCTATGGGGTCTGAATCAGTTTCTACAACAATTACTATTGACTGGCTCGCATGATATATTCCATCATCGTCTGATATATCGGTTTCATCATGGGAACTGACTGAAGCGATAACCGGCGGCTGTTCATCCAGGATTATGGAGTCCGCAACGGGCGAAGTTTGATTACTGGCGTCATCCATAAATCTCACCGATACCGTTTTGGTTCCGTCGCCATCAGTAAGATTGACCGTGAGCAATTCGGTATAAGGTATCCACTCGAACGTAGATACATCATCTACAACGTCGCCAGAGACGTATATTTTTGTGGCGCCATCAGCAGATAGAGAGAGCGTTGCCGCGCGCGAAATTGTATAAACAGCGTCATCGCTTATCGTCACTTTGCCGTTTTGCGGCTCGGTATTGTCTATTTCCATTCGCAAGGACGAGTCCCGGGATTCCAGGCTGGCTTGATCCCGAAACGTTACGGTTGCTGCATAGTCCTTCGCAGAATTCAATGCCGTTGTTGTCCAGATGTATCTGTAAAGACCATCGCCCAGATCCGTCAACCGCTGAGATCCCGAGTCATAGCTGACAGCGTCGGATTCTATCTGGATCGTAGACTCCAGACCCGTTTTGTCCGTTACCTGAACGTCAATTGCTATGTTCTGTCCTGCATGATATATACCATCATTGTCTGTAGTATCGTCTCTGTCATGGGATATTACAGTTGATATTATGGGCGGCGTATTGTCTATAGTTATCACCAGCGAATCATCGGTATCTTCATCCGCCGTTGTATTGTCAGTCAGAGTTACAGATACCACGTAATCATCCGCTTCCCCCAATCCTGCGGTACTCCAGATATACTCGAGAGTCCTGTCGACTCCAATTCCCATCACCTGTCCCTGGGAAGCGTATCCAACGCTTTCGGAATTTATTTCGATTGTGCCGGCAGGTTGCTCACCTACGGCATACTCGACAACGATCTTCACTGATTGCCCCGCCCGATATATCTCGTCGTTATCATCTGGAGTTACACTGGCATAAGAATCTACATTCACAATGAGTTCCTGAGCATATACTTGGGCGCCAGAGAACATCATCATGATCGAACACGCTAGAACACACAACAACTTTTTCAATTTTCCACCCTCTATTGAAAGCTGTAAGCATTTTCGATGCAACAAATCAAAGGACTTATCTTGACTTCCCGATGTTAGGATACTACAGATCCTGACTAATGAATCTTGATAAATCAGACCTCCAATGACTATCCAAAAAAAATACTGGAGGCTCAACTTTAGTCGAGATCTGAATAGGGAAGTGGTTTTTTTACAGGCATTTATATCCACGATCACAATCAAAAAGCGAAAATCAATGTCTTTCGTGCTTTTTTTCGACCGGATACTACCAACGCGAACGACTTAGTTTAGGAGGTGATAGATATGTGGACTATATATACAATAGGAAAATGGTCGTTTCTTTTTCTCTCAGTTGGTTTGGGTAGTTTCCTCTTCATGACGTTTGTATTCAGCTTGATGAGAGTTGGCAGAAGAGCCGATGATAATGAAAAAAAAATTCTTGAAATCATATCACCAGCACGCTCAAACGTCAACATGGAGAGCAAAACTGCGCAACTGACTGAAGTTCCCGTAGCAAAATAGCCGGAACAATTCATCCACCCCTGGCTGTTTTTCATCTGGACAAAAAGAAGCTAAATACTACAACAAGCCCCACTATGCCCGCGCGAAACCACGATCCCTTGTGTTTCTGTTTCAATTCGATTCTGTAGGTCGAACCTGACTCCAGTGGATGAACGCCCCTGCGAGCGACAGCGGGATCTTTGGGATTCACATACCAGCCATCTTTATAATACATTCTGACTTCATATTCATCGGGAAACTCCACCTGCGCCTGTTTGTCGCTGATCGGCAACTGCGAAATCTCCGATGACAAATCCAGACATTCGTGCGCTATCTGGAATCTGGCCTTAGCCTTCTCTATGTTTCCCTCCGCATACTCTATGAGTCCCAGAAAATAATGCGCATGGGCATCCTGGCTGTTCAGAGCCAACGCTTTCTCAAACGCCTCGCGCGCCTCTTTGAGCTTCCGAGAACGAAAGGCTTTCTCTCCAGCGAATAGATGGAGCATACGCGGATCTTCCCCTGGCGGAGATAGTTTGTAAACTTTTTCCGCTGTCGCCGAAGATTCCGCGCCATAGGCGGTTTCGGGGCTTGTCTCAGCTTCTGCCTTGACTGAAATTGGTAACGCCGTCCAGATCAAGGTCATGAGGCATAAAGCCCAAAGCGTAGAGCGTTTCCTATTATTTCCGGCTTTTTTCTTCCTGGCTAACATTCTCTAGCCCCCGTTTTCTGTCAACTTCAGTTTCTTATGAGCCATATTGCCAAACCAATCCCCACAGCGGTCAGAGCGCTATACATCGTTCTATTCTTTCGCTGGACGTTCGGTTTCACTTTATATATGGCGCCACATTCCAGGTCAAATTCTGTATTCGTTTGGAATTCGCTTCCTGTAACGTCTGCATTTTGATCAACCTTAATGGCGTCTATTTCATACGCTCCGTGATTGATTTCGATGATGATTTTAGCCTTATCAGAACTAGTTTCTAAGAGCGGCGCGTCTACTCCGGGATATTTTCGGTTGATCTCATCCAGCAATGGCGGATGCAGGCGATCATGCACTACTCCATATTCCTCAGCTTTTTCCAGATACCGCTTCGCCCATGCTATATTCTGCGGATTAACTCCCTGAGAAATGACTCTCTCATAGTGGATTCTGCCGAGGAAGTAAAACGCCTCTGATGCGACCCATCTGTTCATGATTCCGGGCGTCTCATCTGCACCATCTTTCCCGGAAAGACCGCTGAACGAACTTGAGAATATGGCGTTTCGGAAGAATCCCTCCGCCGTATCTCGGTCTCCTTCGTTTATCAAATAATGAACGCCTTTTATGAGATAACGCTGGCTTTCCCAGGACGGACGGTTAGTTTCCATCACGTCACCAGCATATACAAGCGGAGTAATGAGCAAGATGAGTGATAATATTAGTGAAACGTGTCGCCAGTTTTTTTGCATAAGAATCCCTACCTGTAGGAAGTGACTAAATTTAGAAGTGAATTAAGGTGACTAAAGTTAATCTGTTAGCAACTTTAACTCACTTTAGCTCACTTTAGTCACTTTAGTCACTTTACCTCACTTCTAACTCAATCCCCCACGACTCTCCAAAAGCTATAGATCATTGCCACATCAGCCACGAATGTAACCAAACCGCGAGCTATGCTCGTTATCACGGACGTAGAGTGCCGCTTCGCTGGCACATAGATGCTGTAGCCCTGTTCCACCATTTCGGGCGGAGCGGTGCTTCCAACGTCCCGAAGATATTCATCTATACTGATAATTTTCTCTTGATAGGAATCAGCAGTCTCTTTTCTTATCCTTATATTCTCAGGATCGGCATCGGCAGTCAATCCGCCAGCCTTTGATATAGCATCCAGGATATTCAGCGGCTCATATATTCTGTAAGTTCCGGGACTGAGAACCCGCCCCGTAATAGTGATTGACACATCTCTCATTTTTTCCTGAGTTACATCTGGAACATAAACGGTGTCTCCAGAGTATAACCTCGGCAAGTGGGAGACATCCCCATCTGCCAGATACTCGGCGAAATCTACATTGACGACCTTGTCCCCAGTCGCCGCTCCGCCCCTGATTATCCTTATATATCGCAGCGCGGTAACGTCGGGAACGCTTCCGGCTTCTAACAAAACCATAGTCAGTGTTGGTTCTTCTGTGAATATGCAAGTTCTCGGTTGAGGTACTGCACCCATAACATGGATAGCAAAACCATCTCCATGCGATTCCGCACCGGGCGGCAGTGAAGGAGTAGAAGGTTCAGAATCTCTAACGGATTCCACCGTGCCTGCCTCACCTGTCACCGCCTTTTTCTTTGGCACATATATTATGTCCCCTGGATGCAGTTTTGGCAGTGCGGAAGTATCGCCTTTATTCAGTATTTCAATAATATTCACCGTGATGGGTTTTCTTACAGACGAATCCTTTGGTATTATCTTTATCGCCGTCAAATCCGCGTCAGGGGTGGGTATAGATCGAGACATGATCACTTCCAATAATGATGGCGCGACGGAAAACACGATTGTTTCAGGATTTCTCACCTGTCCAAATACGGATATTTTCTGACTTCTGAATTCGACTACACTAACAGTAAGCTGTATGCCTTCCTTGATGAATTTGGAGAGTCTTTTAGTTATGTCATCCGCCACTTCCTGTCTGGTAAATCCCGCAACTGGTATATTTCCCAGAAGATGCACCGTTATTTTTCCGTCTGGTCCAACTGTCATAGTACCGTTAAATTGATCATATTGCCAGACAAATAGCTGGATCACATCCCCTGGTCCAATAATGTATTCTGACACATCCTCGCTATTGTCAGCAGAGAAGGATGGAACGCAAAAAACAATGGTCATGGCAAATAGCATCACAAAGGTCGAACTATTCTGGACATAGGTAGCCAGATATCTCATTTTTCTAATCCTCGCATTAGGAGGTAAATAATCGAAAGATTTGGACGCATAATTTACAGAAGTAATCAGGAGCAATTGTCGTGCCATACAATCCAAGTAAATATTGCTGTCATGACATTGTAGCCGAAATTTGCAGCCAAAAAACACCGCCCAGTTTAGTTCGGCGATAGCTATCTCCGTGTTGACTTACTTCAGCAGCCAGAGAATAACATCCTGTTGAATATAGGAGCCGAGCCGCTCTTTACTTGCGCGTGATATATCTCCATCGCGTTTGCTTAATGTTGCATAAGATAAACATGACGTTGAGCATGGTAAACACTTCCCCTTGCAAAATATCACAATTCATGCTATTATCTTGGGGATGGTTCACACTTATATGATGAAGTTTGATTAAATAATCGGGTAACCCATGGATCGGAACACCCCTCAGACCAAAACACTATTACCTGACTAATTATTCCAACTTCATAAGATGTGGTAGCTAATGACGCCCTTCGGGGTTTCAAGAAGAGAGCATAAATTCTTTAGGCGGAGATATTTGCATATCTGTAATTAACTGGCACAGTACTTGCTCCTAACTGTGAGTGTTCTGTATCCGATTTAACGCTTTTTATCACGACCGCTGTGCAACAAAAGTGGAAAGGGGATTTCTGCGGTAGGGGGATCCTTGTTGTGAACAGTAAGTGGGGCATGAACTGATATGTTGATTTTCGACGATATTGATGAGGGGAAGACTGTTGAAGAGAGGTTCATGAGAGCAAAGAGAGTGGTTTCGATAGGAAGATTATCTGCTCATCTAGTGTTCGAATTGAGCAATCCACTCGATGGCGTTCTACGTTATACAAAATTGTTGCTAAACCAGATAGATGATGACGATCCGAGAAAAGATTATGTGGAACAAATATCGGATGGTTTAACACGAATAGCAGAAATGGTCAGAGGGATGTTCGACTTCATCTGGCGGGATGGAACAATCTTCAGGTTAGTGGATATTCCGCGCTCCATAACGCGGAGTCTCTCTTCTTTTAGCGTTCAGATAACAATGCAGAATATCGAAGTGGAGACTGAGTTTGACAAAAATATCCCTCTTGTTTTGAATGTAGATGTGGAGCACATATTCGCGAGTATTATAAAGAATGCTATTCAAGCCATGCCGAATGGCGGTGAGTTGTCTATAAGCGCGAAGATGCTGTCACCGAATCTATTTGAAGCAAGATTCAGTGATACAGGTTCAGGTATTTCTGATGAGATACGAAATATGATATTTGAGCCTTTCTTCACAACTAAGCCCGCCGGGCAAGGTAGCGGTCTAGGGTTATCCATAAGCCGTGAGATTGTAAAAAGCTATAATGGTTCAATAGATGTAGAAAGTCAGTTGGACAAATCAACTACCTTTGTAGTCAGGTTACCTATAGATGATAGCGGACTCACCGAAGTGTCAGAATTACAGTACATAAAAGTAACGGAGAGAGAATATGACCTCTCGGCTGAACATTCTATTAGTTGATGATGAACTTATCGAAAGAGGATCCTTAAGTTTGCTATTGGAGCAGGAAGGTTACAATGTTACTGCCGTTGAAAATGCCCCGACCGCATTGGCAAAACTGGAAGAAGAGCAATTCGACATCGTTCTCACAGATATTCTAATGTCAGGCATGACAGGCATGGATTTACTGCGGGAAATAAAAGAACGAAACATGGCCCTGGAAGTTATTTTAATAACTGCATACGGCAATATACCAAATGCGGTAAAAGCTATTAAAGCGGGAGCGTTTGGCTACGTGCAGAAAAACACTCCGGATACGGATGAAGAACTAACTTTAACGATAAGGCGAGCAGCAGAACGACTGAGATTGATTCGGGAAAACGAAACGCTCAAGACAGCCCTCAATCACAGAGATCGATTTAGTCGGCTCATTGGCAGAAGTAACCAGATGCAAGAGATATACGATCTCATTGATACCGTAGCTGATAGCAAGGCGGGTATATTGATACAGGGCGAAACAGGAACGGGAAAGGATCTTGTGGCTCGCGCTATCCACGAAAAGAGTTCCAGGGCAAAAGGTCCTTTTGTGAAGACAAATTGCGCAGGAGTACCCAAAGAACTGCTGGAAAGCGAAATGTTTGGGCACGTCAAAGGCGCTTTCACTTCGGCTATCAGGGATAAAATTGGAAGATTCGAGGCGGCGCATACTGGCACGATGTTTCTGGATGATATAGATACATTTCCAATGGAACTGCAAGCTAAACTGCTGAGAGTGCTGCAAGAGCAAGAGTTTGAGCGTGTTGGTTCCACAGAGACTATCAAAGTTGATGTGAGGATTATCGCTGCGTCAAATCAGGATTTGCAGGAGCTAATAACTGAAGGACTCTTCAGAGCGGATCTCTTCTACAGGCTGAATGTCGTCCCGATACAACTGCCCGCGCTAAAAGAGAGACCCGGCGATATAATTGTTCTGGCGAATCATTTTCTGCAAAAATTCAATGCCGAAAACAAAAAAGATATATCAGGATTCACCGACGACGCCCTCCGCATGTTGGAAAAATATCACTGGCCAGGTAATGTTAGACAACTGGAGAACGTGGTCGAAAGAGCGGTAATCCTGGAGCGTGATTCATATATTACACAGGAAAGACTGATGTTGTTTCAACCGCAGCCGGTAGCAGCGCCGCAACCTTCAGTAGCCAACAGCGGTTCTCTCAAGGATGAAATCAAGAGCACCGAAAAAGACGTAATTTTTGCCGCTTTGGAAAGAAACAGATGGCAACGGCAAAAAACGGCAGAAGAACTGGGTATCAATCGAGTTACGCTTTACAATAAGATGAAGAAATACGGACTCACCGATGGATAATTCACCCCAAATTTAAAGCTCTATTTGTAATGTATTTGGTTGGATCTACGGAAGTGGAACGAGCTCTGGTCGCTGTGTCTTATTGTTCTATATCCTTTAGTCGGTAGGAAAAACCAAAGCTCGTTTAGTGCAATTATACCAATAACTTACATCTGGTTAATAAAACGAATTCAACAATTAGTCGTCGCGGTCGGGAATATACGGTCGCGAAAAATTGCCCATATTGAGCATGCACGGATTGGGTAAGCCAAAACTTGCCACGTTGAAATTCATAAACAAAATGTTTCGTTTTTGTTTAGTATTCCTTCCCATACATTACAAACTATCCCCAACGCATCCCGCGAGAACAAGCCAAATAGCAGATTTCATGCAAAATTGCAGTAATCCAGCAATGTTGGCATGTGCCTTGCAATAAAAACTAGGGAATTGTGTCCTACCAATAAAACCAAAGCTAACAGACCAAAACGTAATGAGGGACAGCGTAATGTGGTTGCTATTATTTAGTTCACTAGGTCTAAGTTGCTTAATCCTGGCAATTGTGTTTCTGACACAAAAACCGGAATAGAAAGCGTTGTTCGCGTCCGCCAAGCTACACCAATCTTCTACAATCCGAGTAACAGGTCTCATATCCTCATCTAATACCGTTGATTTCAGCAGGAGCCTATGTTCTAAAGTCTCCATTTCCCTTCTTTATTATGTCTAAAACTTGCCTCTATTCCCCGCCTAAAAATATCATGAATATTTCCGCCTGCAATGTGACCGCATACTATTGATCAGAGCGACTAATGCTTAAAGCTGAAGGGTGCTTTTGTTCAAATCATTTGTTCAAATTAGTGCTTATTCTGTTTTCCTATCCGATCTGCGGCGGCCAAAACATTCATAAAATACAAGGAGTGTAAGTATGCGTTCTCGATGCTATGCCATATGTCTAGTGGCATTTTTGTTGACTCTATCCGCTTCATGGGCAACAGCGCAACAGGCAGCAGAATGGGAAGCCACTGTTACTGTCACCAACGTTGATGATCCAGAGATTCTACCGCAGATACTGACGTTTGGCGCAGACCCTTCTGCATCAGATGGCTTTGATTTAAATTATGATATTGTCCTACCGCCATCAGGACAACCGCCAATTGGATTGGATGCCGCTTTTAGGATTACTAGCATATTCTCACGCCTCAGCAGGGATATTAAGCTGAAGGAAGACGCCAATCAATGGCAGTTGGATGTGCTTTCGGAGATAGGGCAAATCAGACTTGACTGGGACGTCTCTGCTATCCCAACAAACAAGTGCGCGTTCCTGCAGAATGGTGAGACAACTGTAAACATGCGAACGCAGAATTCTCTGGTTCTGTCACAAGGCGGATACTCCCTGACGCTGGAAGTATTGACCAGTCCGGATATTGCCGTAAACAAAACAGTGGACGATTCCACACCGGATGAGGGCGACGCCATCACCTACACGGTGACAATAACCAACAACGGTCCCAATACCGCCACAGGCGTAGAAATCACAGATCAACTGCCGTCAGGAATAACCTATTCCTCCGCCACGCCCAGTCAGGGCACCTATAACAGCAGTGTAGGCGTGTGGAGTGTAGGCAGTCTGGCTAATAGCGCCAACGCCACATTGACCATCGCAGCCACAGTTAATTCAGGCGCGGGCGGTGATACTATCACCAATACTGCCAGCGTGACGAATGTGGATCAGGCGGATTCAGATGATAGCAATGACAGCGACAGCGCGTCCATCACAGTGCAGAGTGTGGATATTGCCGTAAACAAAACAGTGGACGATCCCACACCGGATGAGGGCGACGCCATCACCTACACGGTGACAGTGATTAACAACGGTCCCAATACCGCCACAGGCGTAGAAATCACAGATCAACTGCCGTCAGGAATAACCTATTCCTCCGCCACGCCCAGTCAGGGCACTTATAACAGCAGTGTAGGCGTGTGGAGTGTAGGCAGTCTGGCTAATGGCGCCAATGCCACATTGACCATCACAGCCACAGTTAATTCAGGCGCGGGCGGTGATACTATCACCAATACTGCCAGCGTGACGAATGTGGATCAGGCGGATTCAGATGATAGCAATGACAGCGACAGCGCGTCCATCACAGTGCAGAGTGTGGATATTGCCGTAAACAAAACAGTGGACGATCCCACACCGGATGAGGGCGACGCCATCACCTACACGGTGACAGTGATTAACAACGGTCCCAATACCGCCACAGGCGTAGAAATCACAGATCAACTGCCGTCAGGAATAACCTATTCCTCCGCCACGCCCAGTCAGGGCACTTATAACAGCAGTGTAGGCGTGTGGAGTGTAGGCAGTCTGGCTAATGGCGCCAATGCCACATTGACCATCACAGCCACAGTTAATTCAGGCGCGGGCGGTGATACTATCACCAATACTGCCAGCGT
>Ga0255402_1074_pt1 | contig 13257 bp, 11 predicted proteins | sample ANMaggSeSYBR01D4_FD_182125 | JGI IMG/M metagenome (GOLD analysis project Ga0255402, IMG submission 182125) | Sediment cell enrichment communities from methane seep in Santa Monica Basin, California, United Staets - ANME aggregate JGI... | ecosystem: Environmental > Aquatic > Marine > Cold seeps >...
CTGTAGCGGGATAGAAGATGGTCTTCATCAATTCGCGCGAGACCTCAGAATCCACAGGAACGCCGGACGCGACGAATTCATCCAGCGGCGCTTCCCGCGCCATGACTATGATCGCTCCCGCGCGAAGCTCTGACAGCCGTTCGGCGGCGTCCACCACTTTTCGTATAGGCTCCCGCTCATCAGGGAGATTTCCGCCGAGAAACGCGGCAAGGCGTCCCATGCGTGCCAGAGCGCGCTTCAGTTCGGGAGCAAAAATGATAACAAAAGCCACCACTCCCCACGTCCAGAACTTCCGCAGCAGCCAGTCCAAAGTTTGGAACTCGCCAAGAGAAGTAATCAGGGACACTACAATGAGGATGCCAAGCCCCTTGAGAACCTGAACGGCGCGCGTGCCGCGTATGAGCATAAAAGCCCTGTAGAATATAAAGGTCACTATCAGAATATCAACGACTGTGAGGATATAATTCAGGGCTTTTGGCATTAGTTTTCATGATGGCGTCAGTCATACGCGCGACCCTTGCCATTTCTCTGACGGAGGAAACCGATGCTGTCGTGGTTGTGGTATCGGAGGAAAGCGGTGGGCTGTCCGTAGCGATGGATGGCGGGATAACGCGCTATCTGAAACCGCAGACTCTATACGAAGTTCTCATTGACTCCCTCATTGATACATCCGAGGAAACCGACGCTGCGCCGGAAGTAGGTCCCGATGAAGATAAGTGAGCTATTCGATAATATCGGAATCAAACTCATCTGCCTGCTTCTGGCTATTGTGATGTGGGTGTATGCTACTGGAGACTCGCAGACTACGAAGCAGGGCGAACAGTGGAGAATGACGCTACACGACATCCCAATTCAATTGGTGGGCTTGCCGCAGGGACAGTGGACGACAAAACCAGAGAAAATCTCTATTGAGGTCGAATTTCCAGCGGCAGAAATTACGATGAGCGGTTTTCAGGCGGTGATCAATGTTGTTACAGAAGATATTATCAAACGTAGGGTTATTCTCACAGCGCGGAATGTTAAGCTACCTGAAGGAATGGGCTTTGTGAAAGCAGAACCAAAGGAAATCGAGCTTGTAGAGGTAGAATGATGCAAAATTCGACGCCTGCTTGCCAGAACATCATTGGTATCGGTTACGACATGGTCGAAGTACAGCGAATCGAATCAGTGTTGTCTCGCTGGGGTGATAGGTTTGAAAAGCGTGTTTTTACTCCGCAGGAGCTTGAATATTGCGGGAACAAGGAAAATCGGTTTCAGCGGCTGGCATCCCGATTTGCCGTCAAGGAAGCCGTATTCAAAGCTCTGGGAACCGGCTGGCAGCGCGGTGTCGGATGGACGGAGATAGCGGTCACAAACAATGATCTGGGCAAACCGTCCGTCACTCTCAGCGGCAGAACGAAGCAGTTGTCGCAGCAAATGGGGGTGCGAAACATCTTCGTGTCAATGACACATACCAGCAACTATGGCGCGGCGCAGATTATATTAACCTCGTGATCAGGCTGTGTCTTTTAGGCATTTTTGATTTTTGATTTTTGATTTTTTTGGGTTCGGGACAGGAATGTCCCGACTATCAGTTATTGGTCGCTATAGGCGGGACATTCCTGTCCCGCTGTACTAGCAGAAAGCCTGAAATCATTATTGAAACTTGCTAAGTCATTTCGGTTAAGGAGTTTCTGAATTGACCATTTTTAGACTTTCATGCGCGGTTTTACTCCTACTAGCCCTGACGTTCCAGCCCTTATCAGCGTCGGAGGAGAAATACGGCGCGAATTTCCTTCAACAATTGACCTCCGCCCAATCCGATGGCATGGGTGAAAGCTTCACTGCACATTCCACAGGCGTCCACTCGTTGGGCAATAATCCGGCGGGGTTGGCTTATGTGGAGGAAAGCGAATTGCTCATAAACGCCCACGAACTGCCGCGCATTACGGCAGTTATCATGAAGGAAAATAGCGACGGGAAATGGGAGGACTGCGGCAGATATGATGTCGAACCAACCGAGATGGCGCTCGTCAGCTATGCCTTGCCTTTGAGCAGGTTTGGGAAATTGGGTATGAGCTTCGCCTTTCATCATGCAGGCAGATTTATCAGGGTGAACGAGGAAGGCAAAGCTGTCAACGCGTTCCCGAAAGATGACCTGATCTTAGCGATAGCGTATAGCCTCAAGATATTTCAGAACTTCTCAGCAGGATTTGACGCGGGAACCATCAGGTCGAAAACGCCGGATGACGATGGAAGCAGTATCGGGCGGACGTATGCCATGAATGTGGGGGTGTTGCACCAGATAGGGAAGCGCGTTAGAGTGGGCGCAGTATTGCAGAATATCGGTAGCAAGCTCTCATTCGATTCGCCGAACGTTCCCAGCAGTTTGCGCAGAAGGCTGTTGATAGGAGCCGTGTATGCCGTGAAAGACAGCGAGAATAGCGCGCTGTCTCTGAGCATGGATGTCAATCCGCCTTTTGACGACGGTCCAAGATATAATCTGGGCGCAGAGTTTCTGTATGCCCAACGCGTTACGCTCAGAATCGGGTATCTGAGAAACACTGAAATCCACTATGAGCCATTGTTCGATCTGCACGGCGAGTTACCTGTGTATGGAAACCGTGTCTGGATTCGTCAGGGGCTAACCGTTGGCTTGGGGGTCAGGCTTGGGAACGTTGAGATAAATGCGGCGCGTGTGCCGCGCCGTGAACCAGTTTTAAGCGGTGACGAAAAATCCAGATTGGAGAAGCATGATCCCATAATGTCTTTCTCCTGTAGCGCGAAATTCTAAGCAATTCCGGGTAAGTAAAAAAAAACGCTTTTTTTTGCAAGAAGGAGGAGTAAAAATGCTCAACAAGATAATAAACACCTTGTTTCTTGGTTTCTTCGTATTTCTATGTGCAGTTACCCTTTCCTCAATAGCGAAGGCTGCGGATGTAGAGCCACCAGAATGGATCTTCGCTGAGGAAGGTATCGAAGACGAAGTGGCAAGGTGGGGTCTAACGCAGGTTATAATCAAGATCGATGAAGTAGTGGATCCACAAGGGAACGAAAGAACAGTTCTTATAACTACCCCAACAGACAATGATTCTATGCTACATCCTATATTTGAGGCATTTGAGGGAAAAGGACATGATGTTCTTTATTTGGGAGTGAGGGTAGAAAAACCTTCGCGCTGGGAATTCTACTACACTACCCAAATGGCATTAGATCTTGGTCCCAATAGAGTTACTTTCGACATAGATGGCTCTCCTGATTTTCAGGATCTGGAGATCAAGATTACGACTCCTGCCTGGGTAGCAGGAGAAGTCAATATTATCAGGCTGGACCCGGGCGATTTCAGAGCGGGAAGAGCTTTGGGTGCGGTAGGTGAGAAGGTTCCCGCTGAGATAACCTATATCTCTTTCAACGGAAAACCCGAAACGATTATTCCCAAAGCTGTTTCTGTCAAAGCAAAGCTCGCAACCACATGGGGAGCTATCAAACATCGGCTCTAATTTCGCTTTTTGCAGCAAATCACAGTAATTTCTGGTTAGAAATGGGATACCGCTATTCAGGTCAAAACCCAGATGCACCTTGACTTTTTTTAGTAGGAGGATAATTGAGCGGTAGTGGAACATCCTGATAAAACGGAAGGCGATCAGTACACCACAATTCGCGGCGTATCCAGGGCGGAATTGCGCGTGAAAAAATCCAGATTTTTTGGTTTGGCGACATCCGTTGGCACAGAGAAAGACGCGGCGGATTTTATCAATAACGTCAAAACGGAATTCCCAAAAGCCACGCATTATTGCTATGCTTTTGTTATAGGAGGTGGGGCAAAAAAGTTAGCCAGATGTAACGATGCAGGTGAGCCTGTCAATTCCGCTGGCAAGCCTATTCTTCTGGCGATTGAGTCCTCCGGGTTGCACAATATCGTATGCGTCGTAGTTCGCTATTTTGGCGGTATAAAGCTAGGCATAGGCGGGCTTATCAGAGCCTATGGCCAAACTGCCAGGGACTGTCTCGACAATGCCGTGACAGTTGTTCGCATCCCATCTGTCCGCCTGGAAATAGATATGCCTTATGCTCATATCGGCGCTGTTGTGAACCTGGTTACCCGGCTACAGGGCAAGATTCTTAGTATGGAAAAGGACGAAAAAACCAAAACTGTGGCGATTATCAAATGTAGTATGATTCCGTCGCTTGAGAAGGGTGTTAAAGCGATAAGTGGGGATATAGCAATATGTATTTCGAGATGAGGGCTCGCTATGAGATACACCAAAACACATGAATGGATCGAACCAGAGAGCGAGGAAATAGCTGCGGTTGGCATAACCCGTCGGGAACAGAGCAGGTTTGGCGAAATAGTTTTCGTAGAGCTTCCTGAGGTAGGTGAGGAATTCGAGCAGGATGACCCCCTGGGAAATATCGAATCCGCAGATGGCGAAACGATACTCATTTGCTCCCCCATAACAGGCGAAGTGGTCGAGATAAACAGCATTCTGGAGGATTCGCCCAACCTTATGAACAAATCTTCTGAAGGGGACGGCTGGTTTGTCAAAATGCGCATGGAAAGCCCGAAGGAAATAAACGCACTCATGACCCGGGAGGAATACGAAGAATACGAGGAGGAGGTCGTAGAAGACAACGATGATCTTGAGGACGAAGAGGATTATTTCTAGGCGCTCTTTTGCCCTGGCTAATTGATTTCCTCAGCGCGCTGCAATGGCATGTCAAAATGGCATGGCTTCGCAAAAGCATGGAACTAAGCCAGAATATTCGTTTTTCCTTCAATATAAATCGCCCGCCGCAAAAAAACAAGCGTCAAAATGGCATGGTCTTAATCTCTGGAACAACCACTAGAATAACGGAATCCCTGTATTCACGCCATTTACGATGTGGCACGGTTTTTGCGTTAGCAGTTCTCCGATTATGCTTACCCTTAGATCATAGCGGGGTGAACGTCCGCAGCAATACGTGGGCTAACGTTAATGTTTTTCTTATCACAATATGTTTAACGTGAGGAGGAGTCGTAAATGGCTATTACACCATTGGGCGATAGAGTCGTGATCAAGTCGCTTGAGCAGGCAGAAGAAAAAATCGGCGGAATAATTATCCCTGATACTGCCAAAGAAAAACCACAAGAGGGCGAAATCATCGCTGTTGGACCTGGCAAAATGCTGGAAAGCGGCGAGAGACAGGCGCCGGCTGTTGCTGTAGGCGATAAAGTGCTTTACGGTAAGTATTCCGGCACAGAAATCAAGTATGGCGGCGTTGAGTATTTGATCGTCAGAGAAGATGACATCCTGGCTAAACTGTAAGACTGAACCGGGATTGCTGACTTATTTTCGGAAAATTAGAGGAGGAAGAATCTAAATGGCTAAACAGATTGCTTTCGAGGAGGAAGCGCGTTCATCTATTAAGAAGGGATTGGACGTACTTGCTAATACTGTCAAGGTAACGCTGGGTCCCAAAGGGCGGAACGTAATCCTTGACAAGAAATTCGGCGCACCTACCATAACAAAAGACGGCGTCACCGTCGCCAAAGAGATCGATCTGGAAGACCCATACGAGAACATGGGCGCGCAGATGGTGAGAGAGGTCGCCTCAAAGACCAGCGACGTGGCTGGCGATGGAACGACTACCGCGACTCTGCTCACGCAGGCTATCTACAGAGAGGGCGTAAAAAACGTCACCGCTGGACGAAACCCCATGAGCCTCAAACGCGGTATTGACAAAGCCGTTGAGGTAATAGCCGGGGAACTGGAAAAGATGAAGCTGGAGACCAAAGGAAAGAAAGAGATCGCTCAGGTAGCCAGCGTAGCCGCCAATAATGACAGCGACATTGGCGACCTCATAGCCGACGCTATGGACAAGGTTGGCAAAGACGGCGTCATTACCGTTGAAGAAGCTAAGAGCATGGACACCACGCTTGAGTTCGTCGAAGGAATGCAGTTTGACAGAGGTTATCTGTCGCCATACTTCGCGACCGACGCGGAACGCATGGAATGTGTTCTGGAAGATCCATATATTCTAATCCACGAGAAGAAGATCAGCGTCATGAAAGACATGATCCCGCTTCTGGAAAAAGTCATGCAGCAGGGCAGATCGCTCCTGATCATCGCTGAGGACGTGGAAGGCGAAGCTCTGGCGACGCTGGTGGTCAACAAGATTCGCGGCACCCTCAAATGCGCTGCCGTGAAAGCCCCAGGATACGGCGACAGAAGAAAAGCCATGCTGGAAGACCTGGGCGTTCTTACCAACGGAAACATGATCTCTGAAGAATTAGGGGTCAAACTTGAGGGTATTACCCTCGCCGATCTCGGTCAGGCTAAGAGAATAGTCATTGACAAAGACAACACCACTATAGTCGAAGGCATCGGCACCAAAGACGACATCATGGGTCGTATTGCTCAGATCAAGAACCAGATCGAGGAAACCACCTCTGATTACGACAAAGAAAAGCTCCAGGAAAGACTGGCGAAGCTGTCAGGCGGCGTCGCTGTCATCAACGTGGGAGCCGCTACCGAAGTAGAGATGAAAGAAAAGAAAGCCAGAGTTGAAGACGCTATGCACACCACGAGAGCGGCAGTAGAGGAAGGCATCCTTCCCGGCGGCGGCGTGGCATTTCTGCGCGCGCTTCCTGCGCTGGATGGTGTTACACTGGAAGACTCTGACGCTCAACTCGGCGTTGAAATTATCAGACGCGCTCTGGAAGAACCTTGCCGTCAGATCGCGGAAAACGCAGGCGAAGAAGGTTCTGTTGTTGTTAATAAAGTGAAAAAAGAAACAGGAAACGTAGGCTATAACGCTCTAATAGGTGAGTATGTGGACCTGGTAGAGGCGGGCGTAGTGGACGCTAAGAAAGTCATGCGTCTCGCGCTTCAGAACGCCGCTAGTGTCGCTGGACTCATGATCACCACAGAAGCGCTTGTGGCTGACATTCCAGAAAAAGAGCAGGCACCGCCATATCCGCCACCAGACGCAGGCGGTATGTACTAAAATCCGAATACCCGAAAAAAAGCCAGACGGCTGTATTTGCCGTCTGGCTTTTTTATTTGCCGTTTTTCTCTTCTTGTTTCGTGTTACCTTTACGACTTTTTCAGTTAGCGCACGTTTTTGCTGTCATTGCGAGCGAAGCGAAGCAATCTCACCCGCCAGACCACGAGATTGCTTCGCTTCGCTCGCAATGACAATATATGTAGTTGCTGGGTTCAGGGACTAAGTGAAAAACTCGTATTCCTGTTTCGTGTTACTTCTTGCGCTGTGTTTTGAGATATGCCTCAATAAAAACGTCCAGATCGCCGTCCATCACGCGATCTACGTCGCCCACTTCCACGCCTGTCCGAAGGTCTTTTACCATTCTATAGGGGTGAAGCACATAGGACCTGATCTGGTTGCCGAAGGCTATATCCCGTTTTTCGCCGTGCAATTTGGACATTTCTTCTGCTTTTTTCTCCATCTCGCGTTCATAGAGCCTGGCTCTCAGGACTTTCATAGCCATATCGCGATTTCTGTGTTGTGACCGCTCGTTTTGGCATTGAACCACGATGCCGGAAGGGTTATGAGTGATCCGCACAGCAGAATCGGTCACATTTACGTGCTGACCGCCGGGACCGCCGGCTCGAAAGGTGTCAATCCGGAGATCAGCTTCATCAATTTCGATCTCCACATCCTCCTCTATATCAGGATAAACGTACACCGAAGCGAAGGAAGTATGCCGCCTGTGTCCCGTGTCGAACGGGGACAGCCTTACCAGCCGATGAATACCCACCTCAGCGCACAGGTATCCATAGGCATATTCGCCCGTTACCATAATAGTTGTGCTTTTTACGCCCCCTTCTTCACCCTGAAGGATGTCCAGAGATTGCGTCTCGTATCCCTTCTTCTCGCACCATCGCAGGTACATTCTCAGCAGCATTTCCGCCCAGTCCTGCGCATCTACACCGCCTGCACCTGAGTGGATTTCGAAGATGGCATTGCTGTGATCACGCTCGCCACTCAACATAAGCTCGAAATCCAGTTCTCCAAGCTTCTTTTCAAGTTTTGCCAATTCGCCCCGTATTTCTTCGTGCAGGGATGAGTCCTTTTCCTCTACAGCCAATTCCGCCAGCGTTTCGACATCCTCAACGCTGGATTGCAGACTACTCCATCGTTCCACGTCTCTTTTCAGCCGCGCCAGTTGTTGGGACGTTTTCTGGGCACGCTGACTGTTGTTCCAGAAATCGGGATCAGCTATTTCTTTTTCGAGTTTCTCTATTTCTTTTTCTTTAGTGGGAACGTCAAAGATGACCTCTGGCTTCCGTAATTCTCTGTTTCACCTTGCTCAACATAGCCTGTATTTCTGGTAGCATTTAGACCTCCATTCGTCGGTAAGATCGCCAGATGTGAAAGATGAGAAAAATCGCCATAACTAAACATGCCCAGGGAAGATAATCGCCGTGTTGGGTGTAAAACGTCCCGCCCTGGCGCAGACGTGCATCGCCTACCAGATATTCCTCATCGTTTCCCGGTTTTAGTGTTTGACTTATTCTACCCCAGGGATCAATTATACATGATATTCCATAGTTAGCGCAACGAAAAACGCTTACTCTGTTTTCTATAGCCCTGAAAGGAGCCGTTGAGCAGTGCTGTTCTGCGGCAAAAGTGCCCTCGAACCACGCGTCATTGGTGATTATCCCCATGAGGTTGACGCCTTTGCTAACAGCCTTGCGGAAAAGCCCCGGAAAGATTGATTCAAAGCATATCACAAGACCGAATTCCGCAGGCGGAGCGGAGAAAATTGTCTGTTCATTTCCATGATCCCAATCGGACACACCAGCAACCAGCGCCTGCCATGATTCTGGCAAATAACGCTTCATGGGGAAATACTCGCTTACAGGAACGAGGTGAATTTTGTAGTATTTGTCAACCTCCTCGCCTTCAGGCGAGAGCAGGAACGCCGCGTTGTAGGTTTTTCGCTCCGGCGAGCGTTCGGCGTGCGGCGTGCCCATCAGGAAATACGCGCCCCATTTTTGCACTAGCGCGCGTATTCCATTCGGCGTGGAACGCGTGATAAATGTGTACTGCGGAACGCACGTTTCGGGCCACACTATCAGGTCTGGTTTCTCAGCCGCCGCCAGTTCGGTTGCGCGGGCGTACTTGTTGAATATCCGCCCCGCGCTGCCTTCGCGCCATGCCATGAGCTTTTCCATCTGCCTTATGTTGCCGGGCACCAGGGCGATTTTCATCTTCTCGCCCTCCGGCGATTCGCTCATAGCGATCCATCCGTAGATAAGACTGATGATCAGAAGAGCCAGCGGAACCACAGCCGCCTTAGATGGCGTTCGCCGTTCACGCATTGCGATGATGCAACTGGCTATCGCGCCGTTGATCAATGCCACCAAAAACGTCACTCCGTACATCCCAAAGATGGAACTGATCTGAATAACAGGCAGGACTTTCCACTGAGTATGTGCCAGCAAAGTCCAGGGGAATCCTGTAACTACATGCCCGCGCAGAATCTCCATTCCTGTCCATATCACCGCAATTAGAAAGCTGTACGCGAGGCATCGGACGCCGAACGAACGTTTCCAATGTCGGGTTATGAAGTTGATGGATACGGCAAAAATGAAAACATAAGAGGACAAATAAAGCGCGACAGCCACAAATCCCAGCGTTACCCAAAACCATGTGGAGAAAGGATAGAGAGCTACCATCAGCCAATTTACGACCGCTCCAAAATAAATGAATCCAGCGATAAATCCCAGCCAGAACGATTGCTTCCAGTCGGCGTCATGAATCGCCACCAAAAGCGGAACAAGAGCGACCCACGCGAGAAATGATAAATTCATCCCGGGAGAAGCCAACGCCATGAGAACGCCGGATAATCCAGCCAGCGCATATTTCCCAAAACCTGATCTAGCCTTCGACAAAGTAAGGGTCATGTAAACATCTCCTGTACTATAGACATTCAGATAATGTTTTTTAATGAGGATAATAGCACACGGATAACACGGATGTTGCGGATTAACACGGATTCAGTTGAGCACTTTATCCGTGTTATCCGTGTGCTATGCTTTAAAATTCTTTATCTGAACCTCTATATTATATCAAAAATTAGCCGTCATTTCCATCTCCAAACGGTGATCAGGTTTTTCCTGTTCGGTGATTTCCGCCCGGTATATGAATCGCGCCGTAACGTCTGTGAACCATTTCAGTCTGTAGCTCGTCTTGAATTTGATCTTGTGGCTTATGCCTTCGTGGAAATCGTATCTGGCGAATGGCAGTTTGCCGCTGCTGGTTCCGCTGGCGATCTGGTAGCTTGTGGTGATTGCGCCCTTTCCTCTGAACCTCCACGCGGCTTCCGCTCCCAGAGATATGGTTTTGGTAAACACAGGCGACTCATCGCTGAGAACATCTTCGTCCCATTCCGTTTCGTAGGCTCCCTCTAGTTTAACCCGCGACAGCGTCCTCGACGGATGGTAGCGCAGGAACAAAGACCGGGATTTCTGCCGCTCTGAAATATTCGAGATGACGCCGATTTCGTCCGCTTCCAGCAAACCTGATACCGTTTCAGAAGAATCATCCTGCTCCCATTTTCCGCCCAGAGAAAGCCGCGCTGTCAACGTACTTTCAAGCCTGATATTCCATCTGTCGGTGTTGAACTCCCGCGTACGGCTGTTGATGCGCTTGTTGATGGTTTGCCCGCTCTCCCAGTTTGCCATCAGCGTGAGGCGTTTGATGGGGGAAAGCTGAGTCCTGCACCAGTATTTCCTGAGACCATATATGGTTTTGTCCGTCTGGAGGCTCTGCAATAGATAGAAGTCTCTGGATGCCCTTTCCTGCTCTTCGCCGATCTTGGCTCCGATCTCCAGCATGGAAAGAGATTTTTTCAAACGAGCGGCGATGGATGGACGGTCATCCGCTGATCGGGCGCGAAACGAACTTCGCGGGCGGAGACTGAATACGCTCTGCAAATTAAGCGATGTCACAGGTCTATCCCCCACCGTTCGCACCAATCGAATATAGTCGCCCTTCTCCACGTCTTCGCGATAGGTGTATTCGCCTATCTTTACATAATTCCCCTCGCCCGGCTGGAGCAAGCGTTTTTCCTCTTCGCCGTCCACCCTCGTTATTATGTAGTTTACGTACTGTTCTTCCCGCTCTGTGGAAAGTTTCTTGTCAATCTGGTAGTTGATCTTCAGCCATTTCAGGTTCAATTTCAGGTCAGCCAGATTGGTTGTTGAGTCAGAAGATGCGGTCAGCATGTCCGCGCTCCCGGGAAGCCTGCTGAATTGTCTCCGGGCGAAATAACCTGAAAAGTTCAGCCATGATAGAGGTCTGGTGGAGAGATTCGTTGAGAGCGTGCGCGCGGAAGATGATTTCGACCATGTTCTGGATTCTGGATTCTGGATGCTAGATTCTAGATTCTGGATGCTGGATTCTGGATGCTGGATTCTGGATGCTGGATACTCAATGCTGGATGTATATTCTGTTTCGAATGAATACTCTCCTGATAGGGATACTTTCTTGAAAGTAGGAACGTCCATGACCAAGCGGCGCGTTTCCCTCTTGCGATCCCTGCTGGATTCGGAAGCGACCGACTCCATATTCTCACTTTGCGCCCTAAAATTCAGTTTTCCCCAAAGCCTGTGATCGAGTTTCCACAGCTCCCGCGTTTTTTTGAGGTCATCTTCGCCGTCAATTGCTGTCACGGTTTCCTGGTATCTGCTGTTGATCTGCGGAAGATTCGGCAGAGCGATTTTCAGGCTTCTGCTCCAGTGGTCGGTTGCCCGTTTTGAGGCGTCGGTATATTCGCTGGATGTCCTGCCCAGATCGCCGGCGACTTCCACGTACTCAACAGGCTTGCACCACAAATCCACGTCGTAACTGGTTTCGCCCGGCGGCGTTGCTTGCACAACGGGGAGAATTTCCCCAAACGACACATCTTCGAAATTCTCCGCATACGTGGCTCTGGTTCTGCTGGAGAACGTCGCGCCAATGGGAACAAAGTTCGGATCAAGCCGTCGGAAATCAAAATCAATACGGAATCTGTCAACGCCTGATGATCCGTTGAGCTTCCACGCCCTGCCCTCTTCCGCTTCGCCGTATGTCGAAAAGGTGTTTAAGTCGCGTTTGCTGAGGGCGATCTCAGCGTTGAGCTTCGTGCGACTGCCCAGATTGAACCTGCCGTCGAAGCCTATCACAGATTGCTTTGTCGGAGCCGGCAGCAACACACCGTCGCCATCCGGGTCAAGCTCGTTGCGTTTCAGGCTGGCAATGTCATCGTCATTCAGCAGGAGCAGGGGGTTATCCTTGTCATCCGACTCGGTCGCATAGGAGACTCCCAGAGTCAACCTTTCAGAGCCGAAGAGATTTATTTTGCCTCTTACACCGTACAAATCCTGTCTGTAATTGCGATCTTCCTCGATATACTCAAAATCCACGACGATCACGTCGTTGCTCGTGATCATGCGCTTATTCGTGAACTCAACGATGGGGTCGCCGTATTCCATTATCACGTAATCGTTCTCTTCGCCGCGCCGCATTTTTTCGCCGTTCAGCCATACCGTTTCGCTGCCGGCGATCATGATAATATACCTGCCGTCAACGTCAATACGGTATTCGTTTTGTCCCTCGACGCCGTAAAAAGTGACGCTGGAAGTCTTTCCTCTGGATACAGCTCCTAAAAGCGTGAAGCCGCCCGCGTCAAATTCGCCCTGCGCCTGCGCGCCTTCCAGCATCTTGGGGGATAAGACAAATTCCGTTTCATCGAAGCCAGCCTCATAGTCGCCTAAAGTAGCCGACAGATGATTGCCGACGATTCTTATCAGGATTCTGTCCAGTTCCTCAAGCTCTTCCGTAGTGCCCTCTGGCTGGAGCGGCAGATCCTGATCCGAGAGCATAGCCATCACGCTGACGTTTTCCGATACCTTGCCGCTGACGTTAAGTCGGGTTGGCTGGTTGATGGTAAGCCCCCTCATGCTTTCCAGCGATAGAGACACCGTCTTCGCGCCTGAAAAAGTCAAAGCGCTGGGCGATTCCTCAGCATGGGCGACGTAGGCAGTCTCCGGCGTTTCTTTCTTTTCAGGCGATAGCGTTTCCACAGGGGCGAAAAGCTGGCGGCGGTAGGTTTTTTTGACGGCGATGGGTATTACTTGATAATCTATTCTGATGATGGAATCCGGCGTAAATTCTGTTTTGACGAAAAGCTGGCCAAGCCTGTAATCAATGGCGTAGTCCACGCCTCTGAGTTTCAGCGCGCCGTCTATCCAAACTTTGTCGGTATCGGGGATGATTGGCGAATACAGG
>Ga0255402_1075_pt1 | contig 13252 bp, 19 predicted proteins | sample ANMaggSeSYBR01D4_FD_182125 | JGI IMG/M metagenome (GOLD analysis project Ga0255402, IMG submission 182125) | Sediment cell enrichment communities from methane seep in Santa Monica Basin, California, United Staets - ANME aggregate JGI... | ecosystem: Environmental > Aquatic > Marine > Cold seeps >...
ACGTACCAAAGCAAATCGGACACAATCCCGCAGCCATCCACGGATTAGGTTTTTTAGCTGAGTAAAATTCATTTTCGGCGTTTTTTATATCCTTCTGTAGTTGCTCTATTAGTTGGTGTTGCTCCAATGGCGATGCCTTAGCCATTTTAAATTCGTGTTCTGTTACGCGGTTGGCCTTCCAGATGTCAAATTTAACGCGTATACGGTCGTTTTCTTTGTTTTCGTAGGAAACGTACTGAGAGCAAATAAAACGCCCGTAAATCGAAAATATACGGCCCGAATTCGTTTGAGGGTTTCCCGTGTCCGGATCTATTGAAGGCGATCCGATACAATAATAAACGAACTGAATAAACGCCGCTACCATCGCGGATAAAATTAGTGCTTCCATAGTTTATTCGGTTGGGATGTCTTTAAAATCGTCCGGAGAGCCGTTATATAGTTCGCCGTCTAATAGGTTACCTTTTTCGTCGCTTACATTTGGATAGGCGTCCTCGCCTAGTTTACAATAAAAAGCAAGATCATTATAGAACTCCGCTTGAGTAAAAAACGCGTCTGGATTATCTGGGTCACTGGATTGGTTCTGAAAATACTCAGTTATAAACGGACTCGTAAATTTTATACTACTTCCGATTAAGTTATTTACGCCTCCGTTCCAATTTACACCAGAAAAATAAGCGCCCCCCGTACCTGTCCAATTTTGACCAATTTCTAAACCTCCGTTTATGTCTTGGCTATCAATCATTGATTGGGGGATAGATAAGTTTGCACGCATAGCATAGGACCCCGTAGAGGGATCACCTAAATAATACTTTAATCTTTTTGCGCTTGAGTCGTACACGAACAAAATACGGCTAAAATCCTCTGGCCTATACCAAGTATTCGCCTGTGCTCTACTTGTCGCACTATATAAGTCATTATTAGACGTAACATATAGCCCCCAATTAGTGCTAGAACTCGCTTTTAGCGTAATTTTTACACCACCACGACCAAACAAAGTAAAGTTTTCTATTCCGGCTGGAGCCGTCAACCCTACCAAGGTGACACCTATCGTCCAATCTTGAGTAAAATCTAAGACGTCCGCAGCGTTACTAAACCCTATATAGTCATTAACTCCATCGAGATCGATATATTTATTAGATTGATTCCCCACTGAAGCAAATTCCGATAGTGGAACAAAGTCCAAAACATCAAACGAATAAAATTGTATTGATTTTTGTTCTCCTCCGATTAATACCGAATTTAAACGACCTGGTACTGGAATATAATCACCAGTTGCAACAGCTTCGAGCGCGTCCGCTTTGCTTTGGAATAGACGTTCAAAGGAATTAAATTGACTACCCAAACCGCGGAGGCTGAGCTTATCTACTGCTAAATTATGTATTTGACTCATTATAATAATTTTAACCGATTAAACAATTTTTCACATATAGGAACCCACTCGCTAAACCTTCATAAAGATTCGATTGGTTTATTTCAGGAACAAATATTTTAGCCCATTCGGAATGGCCCGACTCATAAATTTGGATAGATTCGGACTGATCGACTTGTAGGCCATTTATTACGAACACTAATGATCCGGACTTTAATCCGTCTCGCAGTTGTTGCGCGCTATCTAATTCGGCCAATGTTAAAGATTTAGTTAAATCTAAAGTTTGATCCGGCAAAATGTACCCGTCGTTTATATTTGGCGTGTTTACGTCTATTTGTACTGTTTTGTTTATAGCGTAATTCGTGCCCGTTACGTTTTTAACTTTCATGTTAGACGTATTTTTTTCTATATTTTAAACTAACGATATTGTTATTCGTCTGCGCACCGTTCCAACGTATATTCACATAAGAACCCGCATTTATATCCGTTGGCGTATTCGGTCCGACATAACCGCGAGCGGACGCATCTACGGTAAAAACTCCGACAACTGACGCAATATTAGTGCCCGTGACCGAGTTCGAATAAAGCCAATAATTACCAAGTGCAGCCGTGCCCGGCAACCTTGCGAAGCTCAACCCAACTAACCTTGCATCGATTTCGAGAACGTACCCAATCCCCAAGTCATTTGTGACTGTATTGCCTGCTCTAAAAAATGTATTATTCGGTGTGTTGCCTTGATCGTTGAATGTAACCTCAAAAAGTTGCTCACTTATCCAGTCAGAACCGTCGTAAAAGTACAAAACACTATCAGTTTGGTTAAACCATAGCTTTGCTGTATCTGCTGGAGGTGTTGCCGATATTGTGACGGCTGAGAATGAACTAGAATCTGTAAATTCGACCTCCTTGCTACTAGAGTTCGCCACGGTTAAAACCTTCCCGACTGCGTCCGCGCTTGGGATATCTATAGATAAGTTGCCGCTTTCGACCTGTATTTCTATCCCGTTGCTTTTATCAGTGGAAATCAAATTTCCGTCACCTCCATTGGTTGACGAAATAATTACGCTACCTTGGTTAACTTCTAACCTGTGAACGTCTCCGACGCTGTCCTGTGTAGATATTGCAGTTTTTAAACCGCTTCCATCATCCTGCTGTAGTAGGGTGGTATTTATACCGCTAAGTATACCGTTTTTTATACCCACTATAGGAGTGCCAAACAGACCGCCCAAAGGATCTAATATAAAAGCCGGCTCTGTGCTCACTGGACTGGTAAAACCCGTACTATTTAATATCATGTATTTACCATCGAAATCGTGGCTTCTGTTGTCGTCTAGGGTTAAATCAGTATTAGCAAAGTTAGTATCTAAACCCGTCAACGGAACCGAACCCGAAAACGCCAAACCTACGCCGGTAAAATCTAAAGATCCACCAACCAAAGCAACGTTTTGTACGTAATCAATGGATGCCGGACTCGCTACGACCTCAAAAAAAAAATCACTCGACATCAGCGCCGCGAGGTCGAAAACATCTCCCGAAAAAGGCACGGCCGGATCTGGTAAAACTTGCGTTTCTGTAATCTCGTCCAAATGTAGATATTCGACGCGGCCGTCACTCTGAAATAACTTTACATGGTCGCGGATGTCTTTATCTATCGGTTTTATTTCCGTCGGAAGCTGAGGAATTGACCAAACAAAAACGCCCCCGTCGCGAAGTTCTACGTTTCCGTTTTCTAATCTTACTATTTCCATTCCTTTTTTATTTTAAATGTACGGTTTTATTTTAATAACGTTTTTAGTAATTACTACTAAAATATTTATAAGAATCAACTGCAACCGAATCCGTACCCGCGTATTTTTTCGGGCTTTTATTTATTTTGTATGTAACGGGTTCGGGTTCGGCTCCGCTCGTAAAGCACACCCCAACATAAGACCCCAACAACAACACGTAAAGAACTATCATTCTAATCATTGGAGCTATGTCTAATATGGTTTAAAATTATTTCAATATCTTTTTCTAAGGCGTTAAGCCTTTGATTTATTTTCCTTTCGCTGTACTCGCTGTCTACGTTATCGTCGACTAATCGTTTCGTTATCAAAAACTCACGTCTGTATAAATCTTTTTGTTGCTGCCTAATTTGGTATAGTTGAACGGCAAAAACGGCCGACAACGTCCAAAAAGCGATATGAAATAAAAACATAATTTAAGGGTTGTTCTTTGTGTTCTTATAAGCATTGGGGACAAAGGTGTTTTTTCAATAATTCCATTAACGTTCTGAATACGTCGCCGGGATCGGGTCCGGCCTCATCTCCGCCGGCCTCATCAACATTCATTTTTACCTTATACGGCGTTTCTGTTAATCCTTCGATTTGCATTTCAAAAAATTGTCCGGTCTCGTCTTCGGTCGTTTCGATTAGTTCTATCTGAAAATCTCCGGAAACCTCAGCACCGAAAAACGGCGGTTCGTTTAGATTTTGTTCAATATTTATCATTAAAAAAGTTTAGCCCCTTCAAAGTCGGGGTATTGATTTATAATATTTATGTTAATGCTAGGCCATTCTATATTAAAAAAGTAGCTATCGAATGAAGATAAAAAACAAACGAAGACGTAAATAAACAGAATACACATATATACGAGTATACATTTTTTTAGTTTTGTTTCCATTTAGTAATTATCGTTTACGTAATTATCTAAAATGGATTGTATATCGTCTTTCATTGATTGCGTATAGATGCCGGATAATGTTAGATTTTGATTTGCATTTTGAGCCGTCAACCACCAACCATTATTTAAGTCAGCATAGATACTGCCTATGTGCTCCTCTAAAGCAAATACTTCCGATTCTGTATAAATACCTCCCAGCACATCAATATATAGATCCGCTGTAAAATCTATTACGAATCGCTCCCCGTCAGCCTTTCGCGCGCTGTATTGCAATATATATAGCCGCTTAATCTCGTCAGCGTTCGTAATTTCCGTAAATCCTACGGGCTGTATCTCTACAAATTCGATTGAGGGTATTTGTTGATTGTCTTCTTTATAAAATTTCCTTGCCATTATCCAACACGGTTTAATGATCTCCATCGCTCAGATATATGATCGTACCAAAAACAAATAGTTTGATTTGGTCTAGCTGATCGGCGCCCGTTGTCCCTCAATAAAAGTCTATTTTGTGGAATGCTGAGAGCTGAGTTATTTAAAAATCTAATATCTTGACTGAAGGTATTTATATTATTTATAAAAATAGTCCTATTTACTCCCGCCGGAGGTGCTAAAAACCCCGAAATCTGTCTATTATTTGTATTTACATCCTGCCGTATCATATTAGCCGTAGCGAATCCGGCCGGATTATAGTTGTTAGCCGTAGCCGTTAACGTTGGCGGCGTAATAATCGAACCCGTAATTTGTTCGATTCCGGTTTCGTTAGCTTTGTTGTAAACATCTAGTTGTATATTATTGGGGTCGTAGATACTCGCTAGCATATCACCGCCACCACCGCCGCCGGTAGTAATTACAAAAAATCCGTTCGATAGCAACTGGATTAAATCCGAAGTCGTACCCGAAAACGGTATTTCTGCGGCCGGCAATATTTGCGTGGCGATTACGTCAGCGGTCGCGAATCGAAAAACTTCGAATCCGTTTTGGCTCAGTGATACGACGTCACCAATTCCGACCGATTTAATGCGCGTCCCGACGTCTTGTATCAACTCGTAAACGTCGCCGAAATCGTCCGTAATTATAACGTTTCCGTTTTGTTGTTTTACGATTTTCATAGGGTCGGTTTAGTACTGAACTTAAAACAATCGTATTCGATTCCGTCAACGGTCTGTATATAAGTGTCCCCGTTCGGGTCCGTAATCGTGGCCGTAAACGTATAATATTCGTTTAGCTCCGTAAAGGTGAACGCGATCGGGTCGACCGCCGTTAACGTGACGGTCTGAGATCCGGAAACGCGTCCGAACTCGTAAGATATTGACCAATCGCCATCGATGCCGGAGGCGGCACCGTTCGAAAAGTCGATAGTCAGCCCGCACGGCGGGAAACATCCAACAAAAAGCGTATTCTTACAACAGTTACAACAGCTCATAATTATTTTTTAAAATGGCGGGATTCGAACCCGCCGCGCCTCCCGTGGTAGCGTTGCCCGGTTGCGGTTTATACCACGGTTAGCAAATATTGATAGTCGGACAATCGTCCGCGTAATTGTATTGGTATTCTAAAATAAAATCGACCGATACGATTTGCATCATCGATTTAAGTTCGGAAGGATTTTTTTTTGTCTCAGCCGCGAACACGTCCCACGGGATCGGGTTCATAGATGCGGGATTTATGCGCGTGTATTGCATTGCGAAATCGTCGAATCGTTTCGGCAATTTTACACGATATAAAGCGCGCTTATATCCTTCGAGTAGCTTTTTAGGATCTTCGCAAAAATGTTGCGCGACCAATTTCATCGGTATACGTGTCCGGTCTTCAGTTCCGCACGATCCGCGCTTTGAACCTCCGGTTATTCTCGATTCTGTAACCGATCCGTTTAAACGAATATAAAACCGGTTGCCTTTCGTATCGTCTAGCCCTATGTACTGGCGTTCTCCGGTCGTAGAAACTTCGAGCGACACAACGTGTCCACTAATATCAAAAATGCCGATACCGTCCCCGTTTACATCGTTTCCGATTGCGGTTTCAACTTGCTTTATTATTTCGTCTACTATGGTTTGCGCTAATGTCATTAGGCTATTTCGTTTAATATCGCTTGTACTTCTAATTGCGCCGCACGTATTCCGGTCTCGCGTTCGTCCTCGGTCGGTTCCGATATAGTCCGACTAAATCGGGTTTCGTTGCCTTCCATTTTTACCGTCTCGAATTCGTTTGTATATCTTATTGAAGCGGTCGCGCCTTCCTGAACAACTTGGATCGATCTTTCAAGCGAACCAGATAAATTTAAGTCAACGGTTCCGGATTGACGTCCGGTTAACTCTCGTAACTCAGCGTATCCGCGTGCTAAATATTTTGTTTTATATGGCTTACCGTTGTTAAACTGAGTTTTTCCGCTTCTACCCTGCGGAACTATTCCGCTAGTTGGTACACCCACCAAAGCATTAGGATTCTGATAGAATGGCCTAGTCGAATATTGACCAATGGGCGTACCGTCGGTGGCTAAACCATCGGTAAAAATCCGTTGTTTATACTCACCAATTACAGCGAACGCGGCCGCGGCCGATATTCGTTGTTGTGTGCCCTCTGCCGAAAATATTTGCCCGACGGCTTCTATTCGTGCTTTTAGTAGTTCTAAGCTCATGTTAAGGCAATAAGGGAAAAACGTTTATACGCCCTTCGCAATTATAACAATATTTGTCGGATGTCATTATTTCTTTAATCGCATCCATTTCGTTCTGTAAATATATTACGCTCAGTTGCTCCCATTCTTTCATAGTAGCCGCGGCCCATTCCGCGCCATGAGTAGCAATAATATTTAGACGGTTGTTAGGTGACAACCATTCCGCTAATATTTCGACGCCTAGCTGATATAAAACAGCGAGCCCGACACGGTCTAAGAATTGGCATAAAATATCGTAATCGGTGCAATCTAAACGAACGCACACACCCACGTAACCGGATTCGGATACGTTGTTGCCCGTCCATCCTTGAATAGATAAGTATTCAGATTTTGCCGCACACGGTTTGCATCCGGTTTTTTCGTCGCATCTCCATTCAAATAGGCTTATATTCGTTGCGTCCGCGGTTACGAATATAACATCTTTGCGGAAATGTCTGCGAACGGATACGGCCGTTTCGATATTGGCCTGTACTTTTATATCCTTTGACCAAAGTACGTTCCCGTAAAGGTCGGATATTTTTAACGTGGTGTCGCCGTCGTTATTGGATTTCAATTTTATTGTCTCGACCCATATAGCCGACTGAGGCGAAATAATCCACTTTTTAGAGATCCTTAGCCCCTTATCGAATGGTTGTTGTATTACGGGCGAATTCGTGACCGTACACGCGTCGTATAGCTTTCCATTCGAATTTAATTTTATTCCGCGTGCGCCTAGCATCGCCTTTAAACGATTTTCAACGATTACGGACGCGAAATTTAATTTTGCTTCAACTACTTTTGTAGCGGATGCTAGTTTTTCGGGAGCTATCGACGCTATGTTATTAACGCTGAGACCTTCCAAATCTTCAACACAAAAGCCCGAAACCGGTAACGGGGTCGGGATAGGTGCGCCGTTTTCGTCAAGATAACATCCGTCGCGTAAAACTATAAAGTTCGTTATACAATCTTTTTTAATCATAGTTCGTCTTCTATGCCGTCCCAAATTCCGAATTCGTGTAAATCTTCGGTTTGTTCCTCCACTGGTTCGGCTTCTATCGGCTCGGCTTCTATTGGTTCAACGTCTAAAAATAAAACACCGTTTAAGTATTTTATATTTTCAGATAAACCCGCTTTCGAAATCCATCCAGATATTAACACGTGTCCAACTTCCAAACCTTCAGCCGAATAAAGTCCGAGCTTAACGGAATTTAGTTCACCGACTCCTATTTTTTTTAGTTCGGTTCCGGATTCGGCCGCGATTACGTGAAAACGATTATTCGCATATTTACGAATCTTCTGTATCTGAGCTTTTAACTTTGGGTTTAACCTTACTAAAATATTATCCATTCGGAATATATTTAAAAACGGGATCGAACCGAATCCGATCCCGTCTATTATTCATCAAAAATTCTATTCTAGCACGTTTCTACGTCGCGCGTTTCGGTGTCAACGCATCCGGTATCGTCTGTGATAACTAGAACGAATGTTCCAAACTCAGAAGTTTCCGCGAAATAGTTATCAAAGTCACCGTAAACGTTCGGGATCGCTGCCGGAATTCCTACACCAGGAGCACCATTGAATAAGGTAGTTCCGCCGGTAGTCCAATCTAGATCCGTAATAGTTGCGTGAGTCGATGCGGTTGCGGTGCTAATTATGTGTAAATAGCTCGCTTCCGTCAACGTTAATTCTCCATTCGGAGACGCAGCCGAAACGAGTTCAGCCGATACTATAAACGAATCTGTGAAGATATTAACCGTAGTTGTTCCGCCCGCGAAACTAGCCGAAGCCAAGAACACAGAACCGGACTTAACGTTAGCTTTAACAGCTGCGATAAAGTCAGCCGAACCGGTTGCATCGCTAAGGTCGTAACTGCCTCCTAAGTCGATCGCTACGCCGTTAACCTCTAGCCCTACGACATCGGTTAAAGTTGAATCGATTGTGTGGCGGCTGTATTCCTCGCAATAGTCAGCGAATGACGCTTTGCAATTTTCTTGGCATTCCTCAGCGGATTCGCAGAACTCGTCATCAGGTACACCGGGTCCGAGATCGTTTCCTTTGTTCTGGTCTACGTCACAAATTCCAGTATCAGCACAAACGATTTTGTATTTGAATACGTCGTTTACGCCATCAAAATGCGGATCGTTTGACCAACAATCCGGCATGCCTACGACATCCCATTTGATCGCAAATTGCATAAACATTTTGATTTCTTCGCCGCACTTTTCATAGTGCATAATAACGTCATGTTCCAAACCGAAATAAGGATCAACGATTGTCGTTCTCATTTGGTCGTCGAAGTCGTATCTAAAGTCGCCTTTGTGCTTCGCGTATGTGATAAGCTGAAGCGCACCCGGAGCCATTGCCAGAATACAATCGGGATCGTTAAACGCTGCGCCTAGATTCGTGTCGTAGAAAATCGACGTCGTGATATCTAGCAAACCAGCGTTCACGCCGTTATCGTTTCCGGTCTGAAGTGCGTAATAATCGCGATACGCGTTCAGTTTCGAGTTACCAACTAAAATAAAGTTGTCGTTTAACTCAGCTTCGCGGCGGTCTACATCCATAATGTATTCACCTACCGGATTGATTGACTGTCCGTCGGCGCGATACAATGGTAGATCGTGCACGGCGTCGCCGGGCTCGCCTACGAAAGTACCCACTAATTCGTTAGCCACTAAAGTAGAAACTTTTTGTCCTAACTGGTTTAGGTAGTTTCTAAGTACTTCGTTTACGAATGAATTTTGGTAGTCCGCGCGGCCTTCCTGAATACAGCGTACAATTTCGTCGTCGATTTGGATAACCTCAGACACGTGGTCGTATTTAATTTCTACGTCGTCGGCTTTGTATTTTACTTTTGATCCGTTTGTCGGACAATATACGCGGCCTAACTCGCCAGACGGAGCCGCCAAACGAGGAAAGAAACGGCGTGTAACTTTGTACACCTTTCCGTCTCCACGGTCAATCGCTTGAACGTCGCCCAATTTTACGCGGGATACGTTTCTGTTCGCTTGACTGTTTAATAGTTGTAATAGTCCGATATTTGGACTCGGCGCGTTTCTGAAACCTTCTTCAGTAGGAATGAGCCCTAACTGAATAATTTTCCACGCGTCCTGCAATTTGACTGATGCCATTTTAACTATGGATTTAATTCGGTAAAAACCGAAATCGTTTCAATAAAATAATAGGATTCGTTATTGTCTCGCTAACGATGGCGCAAAAAAAAATAAATCTAACCGTTTCCGGTTCCGTTTGTGAGAAGGTTGATAGTAATATACATGAGTTTATTTAAAAACGTTTTGAAAGTTTTTTATAAAAAGTTTTAAAAAAGTTTGGTAGATTAAAAAACCTGCCGTATATTTGTATCAACGAAGGAAACAAACTATAACAATAAAAACGAAATATTATGACTAACGCAAACCAAGATACAAAAGTAAAATACAGAGGAATCCTTTTATCTGAGAAGCCGGTAAAGGACAAAGAATGGTCTGATGAAGACACGACATATTACAATTTCAAAGGTAAAAGCATTGAGGTCGACAAAGAAGCGACCGGGTATGGTAAAGTGAAAGCGTGCAAGCGCTGGTTTTTTACTATGAAAGATGCTTTGATTTATATTGAAAAAAACTTTTAATTCTATGACTACTTTAAAACTAAAAAGAAAAAGCAAAGGAAGCTATTTTGCAAAAGCTAATAGTATATATATAGTAATAGAAAACCCTTTCGTATGTGTTGGAATGGGGTCTAAATCTTGGGAATTAGTTATAGAAATTGACGAAAAGCAAGTTTTAAACGAGTATTTTCCAACAAAAAAATCAGCAAATTTATTCGCTGTAAATTGGGTTAATAAAAATTTATATTTTAAATTAGACACCGCCACAGCCACAAACAACCAGACCCCATAAACATATTCACGCATTGCGATTTTGTTTATTGGTCGGCTGCATAAAAAAACGCCCGAACCGAAACCGATCCGAGCGCGTCCATAATCCACCCATTTATTTACATTAGTCCGTTTTCCTGCATGTACTTTAGGTACTGAGGCGGCAATTTATCTATGTTTGGATTGCCTTCTAACTTTATTGCGCCCGCTGGTCGTTCGGCTCCGTTCGACTGTTTAGCGAATTGGAATTCCTTCGCAACGATTTCGAACATAGATTCGAGCTTTAAATTTTCCGTGTGTCGGTTCGGATTCGGCACGCGGGTACCGTTTCGCACTATCCATATATTGCCATCCGTATCAATTTCGGTATTGTAGCCGTTTTCGTTCATGTATCCGCGAATCATAAAACGCATTTCCTTGGCTCCTAGACGTGAGTTTTCGAACCCGTTTATCAAATCGTTTTCGCGCTTAGATACGATTGCGGCATTTTCTTTTTGCGTGTACTCAGATCGAAGCGCGTCCAGTTGTGCGGCCGCGTCTTGTTCTTTTTGGCGAACTAGCGAATTAGCTTGTTCTAATTGCTGAGTCAATTGTGCTAACTTTTGAGCGTCGGCGGATTCGAATCCGTTTATTCTCTCCTCTTGCAACTTCTTTATATCTGAAACAATAGTACTAAAACGCTCTTTTTTGTCGATTTCCGCGTACTTATTCGAATCGAGGCCGAATGTATCCAAGATTGTTTTTTCTGCTTTACCGTAGGCCTTCCCGAACGCCTCCGACATCGCGTTTTGTTGTAGTTCCGGCGTTAGTCTAGATTTTAGGTTTGATTCGTAGTTGCTAAAATAAGTTTCCGTGTACGAATCCAAATCGAGTTCCCCCGATTGAATCTTACTAATATCCTCAGCCGTCACGCCTAATTTACTGATAATTTTTTGCTCTAATGATGGTTCGTCACCGTCACCGAATACACCTTTAATTTTCGCTTTTGATTTGTTTAATTTCATAGTATGTTTGTTTGATGAATAATTACTTTTTCTTACCGCATCCGCAACCGGATTTAGTTACGACCGTGGCCGTTTTCGGTGCTGATCTCGCGTTCGTTTTCGGTTCGGTTGCGTGTGTGCTTACGTATGTATATAGTCCGGTTTGTGAGTAGTTCCACCAATCCATCTTGGAGAACTCGTATATTTTACCGGATTCGTTGTGGCGTGCTTTTATAGTTATCATTCGTTTATTTTTTTATATACAATTCAGATCTCACCGGATACGCAGTGTGTCGGCAGTTGTACCCGCCGCGATTGATCGCGAACGTGTCCGGTTCCGTTCCTTGAATTAGTCCGGTTCCGTTGTTCTCAGCCCACTTTAATTGCTCTTGTAGCTCTTCGCGTAATATTAGCCCCTTTTTTCCGTGCTTATCCCAATTAACCCAACGTTCACATTGTGGCCGTGAATCGTCTATTAACGAACCTATGTACAAGTACGCATCTAGTCCGAATTGGGTTGCTATACCTTCGTTAACAGTCCCCTCGTATTGTCCGAGCGCATCCCGTGAAACTTGAATCGAATTCGACATCAAACGCCCGTTTTTATCTGGCGTCGAAATTAGCTGAGTACTTAGACTTGTTATGGTTTGTTGTAAAGACGCACCATTCGCCACGGCTATAAATAATTGGTTTCGCACTGGATTAACTAAAGACTGGTTTAGACCTTGTCGCTTCAATCCGTCTAACGTCTGAGATATGGCGAACGTCTTATATCTGTTTACAAATTTCTTAGTTACCTTTATCTTATTTAAATCCTTATGTACCGCCCGTATTTCGTTCGATAGCGGGTTGTATGCTTCAATAAAACCAGTCACGGCGGAATCGTATCCGGATCGTAATAAATAACGGTCTACGGCCTTACGAAATCCCGCTAAACGTGTACGGTTGTATTTCGATTGCGAAATATTCCCGTTCGTAGTCTTGAACTTAGAAACCCATTCGATAATCAATTTAGCGAAAGCCGGTTCCGATTTCGAAACCGATTTCCTAAACGCTTTGAGCGTCTTTTTTATTAGCTTATTTGTGTCGTTTGGGTTCGCCATTTATTATTCGTTTTCGTCCTCGTCTTCGATTTCGTCACCGTCACCGAATTGTGGTTCAGGCTCTACCATTTCGAGTCCGTTTATTTTTGGTTGTATTGCGTTATCGATTGCGGTTGTAATCGTGGACATATCATCATTAAATATATCGATTTGTCCGGTATAATGCAACTCTAAAATAGTATCGAATACATAGGTGGCCTTAATTGCATCGTCTTGCGATATTTGTCCGGCAGCTAGCAGTTTATTCCGTTCGTCGATGGTGAACAAAATTAAGGTTGTATAGGCGGATGATAGTTGCGCGATTCGCTTCATCGTTTCGTTTTGGCTATATCGCTGATCGATATAAGACAGATACGCACCGTAACGGATAGACGCGTCCATTCCTTTTTGGCTCTCTGCGAATTCGGCCATGAGTTCGACTTCGGTTTTGATGTCGAATGATACCGGCGGATTTACAGAAATTTCCGACGTCGTATCCATAAATACAAGCGCCTGAACGACTTCTAAAGTGTGTTGCAACTTCATATACATATCGTCCGAAATCTTAGATATTTCTAAATATTCCGGTTCGCGGTCCATCTCCTTAGCCACTCCCGATTGAGCCG
>Ga0255402_1058_pt2 | contig 13093 bp, 12 predicted proteins | sample ANMaggSeSYBR01D4_FD_182125 | JGI IMG/M metagenome (GOLD analysis project Ga0255402, IMG submission 182125) | Sediment cell enrichment communities from methane seep in Santa Monica Basin, California, United Staets - ANME aggregate JGI... | ecosystem: Environmental > Aquatic > Marine > Cold seeps >...
TTCCCCTTCTGACCACCGATTTTTCCTTTTACTCTTCGACCGCGGCCCCCCCCCCGGGGCCCCCCCATTCGGGGGGGCCAGCCTCGTTCTACCCCGCGTGCGCGGGGACCAGCGGTAACGTGAGTTCGACGTGGAAAGAAGCTATTGACGACAGGCGGACGCTGGTGTATAATGTGAACTGGTGAAGGGAATCGAAAAATGCGCTACATAATGGCGATTCTGGCAATTCAGTTCGCGATAGCTGATGAAAATGGATAACAGGAAAATTACAAGGCGTAGTTTTGTAAAATCAACGGCTTTTGCCGCCGGCGCGCTGGCGATCTCCGGCGCGGGGGTATATGAAAGAGAAAGGACGAAAGCGATGAGATCAGAGAGACCCAATGTCGTGTTTATACTGACTGACGATCAGGGTCCCTGGGCGGCGGGATGTTATGGCAATGACGAAATCCGCACGCCCAATCTGGACAGAATAGCGGAGACGGGCGTGAGGTTTGAGAATTTTTTCGTGACGATACCGGTCTGCTCGCCCAGCAGGGCAACGTTCATGACCGGTCGCCTACCTTCTCAACACGGCGTCCATGACTGGATACGCGGGGGGAACGTAGGCGATGACGCGGCAAGTTATCTCAAGGACGAAATATGCTACACCGACGTTCTCGCAGAAAACGGCTGGACTTGCGGCATGAGCGGGAAATGGCACATGGGCAACAGTCAGGTCGTCCAGCACGGCTTCGATCACTGGTTCGTGCACCAAAAGGGCGGCGGTCCCTATAACAATGCCCCCATGATACGGGACGGAAAGCTGGTCAATGAGCCGGGCTACGTCACGAATGTCATCACCGACGATGCTCTGGAATTTTTGGATAAACATGCCGGAGATGAAAACCCGTTTTACCTGAGCGTTCACTATACCGCGCCTCACAGTCCCTGGACGGGGCATCCGCAGGACATTGTGGATTCTTACGACGACTGCCCCTTCAATTCCTGTCCGCAGGAGCCGAGGCATCCCTGGGCGGGTGGCAACTATCCGGGCAACCGTGAGATGCTAAAAGGGTATTTCGCGGCGGTCACTGCTATGGACATGGATGTAGGGCGCATACTGGACAGAATCGAGAAACTGGACATCCGCGAGGATACGTTGGTACTGTTTTTCAGCGACAACGGGTTTAACTGTGGGCATCACGGCTTCTGGGGCAAGGGAAACGGCACCAATCCGCTGAATATGTACGAGAACTCCATCAAAGTGCCGGCTCTGGCAAGCCATCCGGGAAGAATCCCGGAAGGCTACGTTCAAAGTGCTATGGTATCCGCTCACGATTTCATGCCAACGCTGCTGGACTATCTGGAACTGTCGCTTCCAGAAGGGCGCAACCTGCCCGGCGAAAGCTATCTGCCGGCTCTGCTGGGACAGGACAATACAGGGCGCGAAAGCGTGGTGATCTACGACGAATACGGGCGCACGCGGATGATACGGACGAAGGACTGGAAATACGTCCAACGCTACCCGGATGGTCCCAACGAGCTTTACGATATGGTCAACGACCCGGATGAACGGCGAAATCTTATTGACGATCAATCTCAGAAAAATCGAATCGGCGAGATGAAGCAGGCAATGGAGGACTGGTTTAACGAGTACGTAAACCCCGATAAGGACGGTCTAAAATATAACGTTACGGGGTCAGGACAGATGAGACCTGTAGGCAAGGACTGGGACAACCAAAAAGAGCCGTTCGCCTGAAACTTATGGAGATGGCTCACAAAGGAGGGTTTTTTATGTTGAGGAAAAGTTTATTGTTGATATGCGTTTTTGTCTTTACAACCTCTATAAGTTTTGCGGGAACGCTCATAGATGACTTTGAAGATGGAGATATTAACGGCTGGGAACGCTCGCCGCAGAATGGGGACAACGAAAACGTTTTCTGGGGTTTATCGGAAGGCGCTATGATGTTTGATCTCCAGGGTGAGGACTGGGCAGTTGGCATCTCCCAGATGAATTTCGTAGGCACTCCGCAAGTCCCCAATGTCAGAGAATGGACTAACTATGAGTTTGAGTTGGACATAAAACACATGGAGTTTGGCAATCATCCCGGGGGGATCAGAGTGCGTGTCGATCTGGACACTGGCGGGCACTATGCGCTTTGGCTGTACCCGGCGAATAGCAACATGAAACTCTACAAAAACCCGGGATGGGATATCAATACGGGGCTTTCAGAATTGGGATCCGGGGCGTATGAGCCAGATACGGAAAAATATCACAAGCTGAAAATAAAGTGCGAGGGCGACAATATAACAGTGTATTATGATGACGATGAGATCATATCCGCTAACGATAACGAGCATAAAGCGGGCACTATCGCGTTGTGCGTTCAGAATAAGATCGTCTATTTCGACAATATCAAAGTGACAGGCGCCCAAATCCCTAATGTAGAGATGAGTCCTGTGGAGCCAGCGGGAAAACTCACGGCAACGTGGGGCGCGATTAAGTAATTGGATCGCTAAATCAGCGTCGGTATGTAGTGGTATCAAAATCCCCCCTAACCCCCCTTTACAAAAGGGGGGAACTGAAGTCCAGAGTCGGATGATTTGATTCCCCCCTTTTGTAAAGGGGGGTTAGGGGGGATTTTGCGATCAAACCATTAAATAATTGGATCGTAATCGATCAACAAGGATAGAACAGGGTGAGTTCAGCCTACAAAACCAAATCGGGCGCGCTCATACAGCAGTTCGCCGATTATCTCCGCGTGGAACGCGGACTGGCAGACAATACAATTAAGGCTTACAGCCGCGATCTGACGGGTTTCACGGATTTTCTGGAGAATTCCGGACTGGATTCCATACTGGAAGCCACGCGCCTGAACATAGCGGAATATCTGGCTCACCTGCGTAAGCGCGAACTGGCTTCCAGCACGGTTGATCGCAAAACGGATTCTCTGAGATCGTTTTACCAATTTCTGGTGGCAGAGAAAAACATGGAGGATGATCCCACCAGACTTATAGAATCCGCCCGTTCATGGAGCAAGCTCCCAACCGTTCTAAGCGTTGAGGAAATGCAGTTGCTTCTGGATCAGCCGGATACGTCCAGACCTCTGGGCTTGAGGAACAAGGTAATCCTTGAGGTCATGTACGCGGCGGGGCTTCGGGTTTCTGAACTGACCGAACTGCGGATCACTGATCTGAATCAAGAGATCGGCTACTTGCGCTGTCTGGGAAAAGGAAACAAGGAGAGAGTCGTCCCGGTAGGCTCAAAAGCTCTGGCGATAGTGAAGGAGTACCTGCACTCTGGACGACCGTTTCTCAATCCTGAAAGTGACTATCTCCTGATCAATTCCAGAGGCAAGAAAATTACTAGAGACGGCGTGAGAAAGATCATCAAGAAGCTGGCGAAATCAGCAGGCATTGAGAAAAAGGTATCGCCGCATACGCTTCGACACTGCTTCGCCACCCATCTCCTGGAGCGCGGCGCAGATCTGCGGTCGCTTCAAGAAATGCTGGGACACGCGGACATATCCACCACGCAGATATACACCCACGTAAACAGCAAGAGGCTGAAAGACGTTCACCAGAAGTTTCATCCCAGAGGGTGATTATAAGCCATGAACTACGAACGCCTGACGCGCAAACAGCTTCCTAAGCGTGTCTATCAATTGCTGAAAAGGATCGGAAATACTGGCGATGAAATGGGCTTGTCGGTATTCGTGGTAGGCGGATTTGTCAGGGATTTGCTCATTGGAAGCCCCAATCTGGATGCTGACGTTGTGGTGGAGGGGGATGGGATCGCATTCGCGCACGCATTCGCGGAGAACGAAGGAGGTCAGGTCAAGCGTCATCGGCGGTTCGGAACGGCTGTGGTAGTATTGCCTGACGGCTTCAAAGTGGACGTGGCAACTGCCCGGACGGAGACTTACGCCCATCCCGGCGCGCTTCCATCCGTGAATCCAGCTTCCATCAAGGAAGACCTGCGGCGGCGGGATTTCACCATAAACGCTATGGCGATGGCGTTGAATGAAGATCGCTTCGGCGAACTTGTGGATTTTTTCGACGGGAAAGCGGATATTCTCAGTGAGTCAGTGAAGGTGCTTCACGATCTTAGCTTTGTTGATGATCCAACGCGTATCTTTAGAGCCGTCAGATTTGAGCAAAGATACGGATTTTCCATCGAACCGCATACGGCAGAGCTTCTGCAAAGGGCAGGGTCAGAAGATTGTTTCAAAACAATCTCCGGGCAGCGATTGCGAAACGAGATATTATTGATACTGAAAGAGGAGAATCCGTTTCCAGCTATACGCCGGCTGGCGAATTTCGATCTTGTGAAATACATACACCCTCGCATCTGTGTGTCCGACGAACTGGCGGAGCTACTCGACAGAATAAGAGACATGGGATGGTGTCCCAATTGGGATATGGCTTTGATCAGTCTCATAGCTCTACTGGATCAACTCAGCGCGGACGAGGCGGTGGACGTATCGGAAAGACTGGCTCTGCGGAAAAGGCATACCGAGGCTTTGAGTTTATGCAAAATGCGTCTCCCGGACATCCTTCAACGTCTGGATGGAATAAACTTACAGCCAAGTGAAGTTTATAGAATATTGAAAGGACTCCCTGTGGAAGTTCTGCGCTTCGGCATGGCGAAGTGTCAGGGGGCGAGCGATAATATATTACTTTATCTAACGCGGCTTCGGAAGGTCAGACGGTTAGTGAACGGAAATGACCTCCGTAGATTGGGATATTCTGAAGGACCATTATATACCCAAATTCTGGATGAAACCTTCGCCGCACAGTTGGACGGGCTGCGGGGCAAATCTCAGGCTATCCAGTTTGTCACAGACCGGTTTCCGTTATGAAATTCATGGAGAATAATTTATGGAAGTAATCTTGCGAGTAATTTTAACCTTTACCATTTTCATAATTTTCGCCACTTTTCATGAGTATGGCCACGGCTGGATGGCTAATCGTCTGGGCGACTCCACCGCAAAACGGAGCGGTCGTTTGTCTCTTAACCCACTTGTTCACATTGACCCCGTCTGGACTATAATCATGCCGGTTATGATTCTCATCTCTACTGGCGGGCGGTTCGCCTTTGGTTCCACCAAGCCTGTCCCGGTAAATCCCTACTCGCTACGTAATCCCAAGAGGGATATGATATGGGTAGGACTGGCTGGTCCGGCAACTAACGTCGCATGGGTGCTGCTCCTGATAGCCCTTACCAAAATAGGTATTAGAACAGGCGTTCTGCCGCTGGAGCCTAATTATCAATTTCCCGTTTCGGCTTCGCCGCTCTATCTTTTGATTTTCATGTGCGTGAGCATAAACATCGTGCTTTTGGTGTTCAACATGCTTCCCATTCCGCCGCTGGACGGCTCCAGAGTCCTGGAGGGACTGCTTCCCGATAGGTACTCTGAAGAATATTCCCGACTGGGTCGCTATGGATTTATCATACTGATCGCGCTCATGTTTCTTGGGGTTCTGGGGCAGTTGTTTGGGGTTGTGTTGAGATTGGTCATGGAAACTTTCTCTATGCCGTATCCCCTGAGTTTTCTCAAATGAAGCCGCTGGATAGACACCCCCATGTATGAAGTAAAGATTGACGCTTTTGCGGGACCGTTAGACCTCTTGCTTTACCTGATCAGGAAAAACGAGGTGGATATATATAACATACCTATATCCGAGATCACCGAGCAGTACGTAGAGTATATCAACCTGATGCAAATACTCGATTTCGACGTCGCCGGCGAGTTTCTGGTCATGGCGTCCACGCTCGTCCAGATGAAATCCGAGGCTATGCTCCCGGCTGGCGTGGCGTCGGACAGCGATGAGGCAATTATGACGCGCGAGGAACTGGTGCGCCAGTTGCTGGAATACAAGAGATTTAAGGAAGCTGCCGCCGCGCTGGCGCAAAAAGAGGAATATCAGCGAAATATATATGCCCGTTCATTCGTGGAGCCTGATTTCGAGGGTTTCGATCTGAGAGAGTACAGAACGAACGCTACACTGTTTGATCTGCTCTCAGCTTTCAGAACTGTTTTGCAGGATGTACCCAAAGAACAACTGGCAGGCTTGCGTGAAGAAACATTCACAGTCCAACAGAAGATAAGCGAGATAATGGACAGATTCAAGAAAAATAAGAGGTTGGAATTCGCCACCCTCTTTTCGGCAGTTTGCAGCAAGCTGGAGATCATAGTAACCTTTCTGGCACTTCTGGAGCTAATAAGAACAAAGCGCGTAATCGCTCGGCAAGCGCAGTTGTTTAGCAAAATATGGCTGTATGAAAAAAATCACGAATAACACGAATAAACGAATAGCACGAATAATTTGTGATATTCATGATTGAATGGTTTCTCTGCAAAATCCCCCCTAACCCCCCTTTACAAAAGGGGGGAACTGAGTTGTTCGCTGAGTTAAAAAGCGATGGTTACTCAGCAGCCAGAGGCGGATGATTTAATTCCCCCCTTTTGTAAAGGGGGGTTAGGGGGGATTTTGATTACCACCGCATATCAACACTGATTTACTGATTAAACCATTGAATTTAATATAAAATGGATTTTACAGAAGAAAAACGCATCATTGAAGCAGTAATCTTCGCCGCCGATGTTCCGGTTTCGGCGGATCAGCTTATGCAGTTGATAGAAACGCTAAATAGCGATACCGTCATGCGGCTGATCCATGAGCTTCAACAGGAGTATGAGGCGTCACAGCGGAGTTTTCAGCTTGTGGAGATCGCCAACGGCTTTCAGATATGCACGCGGGATGAATACGCCCCCTGGATCAAAAAATTTTACACCACCGAAATATCTTCGAGACTCTCAAGTTCTGCGCTGGAGGCTCTCGCCGTTATAGCTTACAAGCAGCCCGCCACCAGAGTGGAAGTTGAGGAAGTGCGCGGGGTCAACAGCGACAGCGTGATTCACACCTTGCTGGAAAGAAATCTGATACAGGTTCTTGGGCGCAAGCAGGCTCCCGGTATGCCTATGATTTACGGAACTACGATGGATTTTCTGATGCACTTCGGTCTCAAAGATCTGTCGGAACTGCCCTCCGTAGAGGAAATCGAAAGGATGCTGGGAACGCCAGAGGAGGAAATGAGAACTGAAATTAGGAAAGTTCTTAGCTGAGTCTGGCGTCGCTTCCCGGCGTCACTCCAAAGAAATGGTTTTTATGGGAAGGGTCAGCGTCAACGGGCAAATAGCCGCAAGCCCCGGCGACCAGATCGACCCCGATGATGATGTGATCGAAGTTGATGGAAAGCGTGTTCTGCTCGGCGTTGAGAAGGTTTATATTCTCCTGAACAAACTTCCCGGCTACCTCTCGACGACGGTTGACCTGCGTGGTCGCCAGACTGTTCTGGATCTGCTCCCGCCGACGGACAAGCGAATCTATCCCATAGGTCGTCTGGACAAGGACACGGAAGGCTTGCTCTTTATCACAAATGACGGCGACCTGACCTATCGCCTGACGCATCCCATACACCACGTTGATAAAGTCTATCTGGCATGGGTTATCGGTGAGCCAGCCGAAGAATCGCTGGATAAGCTCCGTCAAGGAATAATGCTGGATGACGGAATGGCTGCCCCGGCAATCGTAGAAAAAGAGATGAGCGACAGCGGCGCCTGCCTCCGAATAATCATACGCGAAGGCAGAAAACGTCAGGTCAGGAGAATGTGCGCCGCCATCGGACACAGAGTCAAGAGGCTGAAGCGCGTACAGGTGGGACCTATTCATCTGGGCGACTTGCCCCCCGGCGATCATAGGCATCTTTCCCCTGAAGAAGTAGAGGCTCTCAAGCGGCAAGGGAGTTCTGAAACGCATGAAATCCCCGCTGGTGACCGTGAATATCCTGACGTGGAACAGAAAAGCTGATCTGAGACGACTGCTGACCAGCCTGACAAAACAATCCTACCCAAATCTGGAGGCGATAGTGGTGGACAACGCCTCCACAGATGGCACGGCTAGAATGGTAGAAGATGAATTCCCCTGGGTAAAGTTGTTTATATTAAGCCAGAACAGAGGCGTAGGAAGCTGGAACGCGGGCTTTGAGAATGCAACAGGGGAATATACCATCGTGCTGGACGACGACTGTTTTCCAGCGCAGGATGCTATCAAAAAGATGGCGGACAAGTTCACTCAGGAGCCTGATCTGGGGGTTGTCGCCTTTAGAATTCTGGATCGGAAAACGAGCGAACCCTGGAACTCAGTTTACACGCCTGCTACTGACAGCGAACTGGACTGGTTTACCTTCGCCGGCTGCGCGGCAGGCTTCAGAACGCATCTCATCAAAGAAATTCGCTTCCCTGATGTATTTCTGTACGAACACGAACTGGAGCCGAGTATCAAAATTCTTGATATGGGCTACAGAATAACGCTCTGCCCCGACATCAAAGCATACCACAAAATGCCCGAAAGCCAGCGACAGAGCCAAAAAGGGGCGTATTACGGCACAAGGAATGATCTCCTGTTCGCGTGGAGGTTCTTTCCGCCCTTAACCTGCCTGCGGTTGACGATGGGGATAATTCTGGTTCACGGTCTGGTCGCGCTGAAGCACCGCCGGTTGATCAGCTACCTCAAGGGAATCTTCGACGCCATCAGATGCCTCCCATCCGCAGTAAGAAACAGAGCCGCTGTTGGCGAAAACGCAATACGAGCGTTTTTGCCTTTTCTGGAATCAAAAAAGGTGTTTGGTAAAGTCAGGAAAAGAGCTAGAGACGTTGCGGAAACAAGCTTCCGCACATAAGCGCCGTCCTATAACGCATTGATAAGGAGGATGCAGCATGAGAAATTATTATTTTCTCGCAGGATTCGTGGTTTTTCTCGCGATAGTTTTTATGATGCCATCTGTTTCTATGGCTCGAGGAGAGTGGGAGTATGAGGCAACACAGATCAAGGACATCAAAATTGACGGAAATCTGGAGGAGTGGGCAGAATGGGCTGAGCCAAACATCATTGTTATGAACGAAGTGTTCGGCGACGAGCCGCCCGATCCCGATGATTTCACAGGCAGCGCCATGGTGGCATGGAGCGATAATGATTCGCCCTGGATCTACTTCGCCGTCAAGATCACAGATGACGAGTTTCAGCCTAAAGGCGACAATCCCTGGTGGACTGACAGCATGGAGTTCATCTTCGATTCTGACAACAACGGGAGTGCCGATCAGTTTACCCTGGGTCAGGATGGAGCACTCGTACACGCCTCAGCGAATCTGAATAATTCAAAGTGGGTAGTAGTGAACCAGGGAAATGAGTACATCTGGGAAGTAGCGATTACTCCTGCCCAGGGTTTTAACGCTAAGGTAGGAGATGCTATTGGATTGGCTCTCAGCTACAACGACTCCGAGAATAACGTACGCGAGCATCAGATAAGATGGATAGCTAAAGAGAATGGATGGGGAGCGGCGTCAAACCAGGGTGAACTGATCTTCAGCGCGGAGATGATGAAACCTGCTCCGGTAGAACCTCGAGGTAAACTGGCAGCTACGTGGGGAAGCCTGAAGTCGCGTTAAGTCCTTCGGTAACTGTAGCCCAACTTTCTAAGTTGGCAATTTGGAAATCCTCAGTTAAGGATTGAGAATTAAATAACTTACCCACTAAAACGTAGCGGCGAGGCTCTGTCCCGCCAGCATGTCGCCACAGAGGGCGACGCTACGGAAGCTATATTATCACCAATATATGAAATAGGAAAGTTATTTAATTCTCAATCCTAAAGAATCTTAAAGCCAGAAATAGCACACGGATAATACGGATAACACGGATTCAGTTGGGTACTTTATCCGCGTTAATCCGTAGTATCCGTAGTATCCGTGTGCTATTATCCTGATTTAAAAACATTATCCGAATGTCTATAGCTATCCAAGCCAGAAAAACCTCTTTATTTTTCGGTAGGCGGTCATTAGCGTTTTGCTATGTAATCGCTGATCTGCTGAACATCGTTCTTCAGCGCGGTCGAAAACAGGAAAGCGTCCGCAGAATACGCTATGCAGCGCGCGCCTCTGTCAATCATCGCCAGAGCGTCGGGCACGTCCAGCGGCAGGTATCCGAGCGCGACGCCGTGTTTTTCACAGGCGTTCAGCACCTTGTCGAAGGCTCTGAGAAAATCCGGGTGGTCGTACTGTCCGGGTATGCCCAGAGAAATAGTCAGATCGCACTGTCCGATCCACGCCACGTCAACGCCCTCGACGGACAGTATCTCATCAACGTTCTCCACACCTTTAGCCGTCTCTGTTTGGACTATGATGAGCGTTTCTTCGTTGGCGCGCTCTGCTAACGCGCCAATATCGCCGCCTTTGTAATCATCGTGGGCGATGCCAAACGCCGCGCCGCGATTGCCTACAGGTGGGTATTTTACAGACTCCACGATTTTCAAGGTTTGATCGCGCGTTTCGACTCTAGGGATCATCAGTCCCTCCGCGCCGGCGTCCAGCGAGCGCGACATGAAAAAATACTCGGTGTAGGGAACGCGCACCAGCGCAGTAACATCGGCGGCTTTGGCGGACAATATCAGCCGCCTGATGGTTTCCTGCGTAAAAACTGAGTGTTCCATATCGAAAATCAGAAAGTCGCATCCCGCGTTCGCCGCCATCTGCCCCATGCCCGGTGAATCGAATTCCAACACGAAATGCCCAACGGCTATCTCGCCGTTCTTGAGTTTTGCTTTCGTTTCGTTTTTCATTTCAAAAAATCCTCTTCTTATCTTCGCGGTTATTTCTGCTCATCCAGTCTGAAAACTCTTCTGGCTGTTTCGCCCATGACGTTATTGTGATCTTCTTCATCCAGTTCCAGCAGTTCAACTTTGAGCTTTTCCAGCGGGTAATTCAAGATGTGGTCGCCGCCGATCATGACCCTCTCCGAACCGAATTTCTCTATCATCTTCTGGACGAGGTAGTAACTGCACCATGAAGGCTCAAGGTAGAGATTCTGGCAGATTTCCGCCGCTATCATAGCCTCGTGCGTGTAGATGATAAGCCCCGCGTGAGCCATGATGATCGGCAAGTGCGGGAATTCCTGCGCTCGCGGGATCAGCTTGGCGGGACCTGCAAACGGCGAACCAACCCCGGTATGCACCATAAGCGGGACGCCGAATTCCGCCGCCGCCTCAAAAGCTACCTTGCCATCTTCGGAGAGCGGATCCACAGCCATCTCAAATGGATGGAGTTTGACGCCCACGAACCCCAATTCCTTAACGCATCGCTCAACTTCTGAAAAGTAATCGTCCCGATCTATATGTGGCGAGAAAGCCGTCATGCCAACTATCCGCCCCGGATAACGCGCCGCCGCGTCCGCTATATTGTCGTGATATTCGCGATAGCTCTTTGGACCGATTAGCGGTTGCACGATGCTGACATCAATCCCGTACTTGTTCATCCCGTCAATGAGCGTCTGCTCCGAAAATTTGCGGTCGAAAACACGCGATTCGCCTATGTGCGCATGGGCGTTAACGATCATCTGAACCTCCCGCTGTTGCCAGTCTTTGTGCCTTTGCCCCATGATATACAGAATAACTGAACCTACAGGGGATCATACCTCTTTTGACCGGTTTTGGCAAGAGATTTCGCAGTGGAGCAGGAAAAACGCGGAGAAAAAGGGGGCGAATTTGAGATTTGACAAGGTTTCAGTTCTATAGTACAATGTTAGACAGTTGCAGTTCTCTAAATCTACGAACGAGCGGCTTGTCAAGCTGGTCTGGCACATTTTCGATGAGTAGAGCGTACTGGACGGATGATCTAAGGACTATAATAAAAAATGAATTTCTACTCCATAATCAAACTATTAAGTTTCTTAATTCACATCGTTCTGGGTTTGTATGCCCTCTGGAAAGCTCCCAAACGCAGGCTGAACCAGGCTTTTTCCCTGGTTGTTTTTTCAACAGCCGTCATGGAATTTGGCTATTTCATGCTTCTGATCAAATCAAGTCAGGCGTTGTGGATGCGCGTTGCATTGATCAGTCAATGTTTGACGGCGGTGAATATCATACTGTTTAGTCTGATATATGGAAGGGAAAATCACCGTGATTCGCTAAAAATTGGGAAGTTCTACCTGATCGCAGCGTATGCCGTTTCATTGGTCTTAATCATCACCATAATGTCGGGCATAGTGAGTTTTGAGGTTTTGGAGGGTTCCGCTGATGAACTCGACACGGCTTTGTCCATTCAATCTGAATACGGATTACTGTTCAACAAAACTGGACTGTTTTTCTTCGTATTTCTTTTCATATCCACCTTGATCGCTCTCATGAATCTGGAGAACACTTATCGGCGAGCAAGGCATGTCGGAAGACTTATAACATATCCGATCATTGTGTTCATCGGGATGCTCGTCTTTCATCTCATGGTTTACAGCCTGGCTTTGGGGTTCTCCTATGTGCAAATGGATATTCTAGCCGTCGTGTCCATTTCACTGATCGCAGCCAGTATATGCGTAGCTTATCCCGTATTCAAACCGCAGGCAGTGGGAACTGGAATTCACATCTCGCGTGCAGTCGTAGGCAAGTCTTATACATTGTTTCTGGCAGGGATGTACCTCTTGATTATAGGGATGCTGGGGAAGATCATTCAGTTGATCGGCAAAAATCTGAACTTCCTTCTCGCTTTTCTAATTGCTTTCTTTGTCTTGCTGATATTCATAATAGCTATACTATCAAAATCTCTGAAGCGGAGGTTTCAATTATTCATCGAGCGAAATTTCTACAAAAGCAGATATGATTATAGAAAAGAATGGGGAAACTTCAGCGAAAGAATATTTTCGATCTTCGATACAAAAGAATTACTGCAAGAAGTGTTGGATACTGTATCCAAAACCATTGGTACGGACAACGTTTCTATCGCGCTCTTGCATGAACGTGACTCGATACTCGATGGACCCAGAATCCAGCATTTGCGGTTTATTCCTGAGAACAATGAATTTCTGGACTGGCTCTGGCGATATAGTAAACCTGTCAGAATAGATGACGGCAAATGTATGGCTGGCGAAACATCCAGCCATCTGCACGAAATTCCGGATGATCTGCTCTCAATCCTGGATCGTTTGTATTCTACGAACGCCCCCGGCGCTCAGAAGGGCGCGCTTGTCCCGATTATAGCTGAACATCAAATGATGGCGATAATGATCC
>Ga0255402_1076_pt1 | contig 13089 bp, 10 predicted proteins | sample ANMaggSeSYBR01D4_FD_182125 | JGI IMG/M metagenome (GOLD analysis project Ga0255402, IMG submission 182125) | Sediment cell enrichment communities from methane seep in Santa Monica Basin, California, United Staets - ANME aggregate JGI... | ecosystem: Environmental > Aquatic > Marine > Cold seeps >...
TCGTTTCTGTATGCTTTCAACCGATGCAATCGTATGCATCCGATGCCCAACCAACTGGAGGCGTTTAAGATCGCCGAGCGAGCGGGGATAAGGAGCAAACGCCTTGTGCCTGCCATGCTGATCGCCATCGGTATTGGTATTGTCGCTTCCTTCTGGATAAACACCGCCCTGCTGTATAAACAGGGGGCTTCAACTGGAACTCTGGGTTTTGTGCCATCGCAAGGCAGGGAAAGTTTCAATCCGCTTGCAAACTGGCTGAATTACCCAAAAACAACGGACGTTCCCGCCGTCAGCTTCATGGGAATAGGCGCGGTTGTGACGCTTTTTCTGACGATCATGCGCCGGCGATTCATCGGATGGCCATTTCACCCGGCGGGATTTGCTCTCGGCAACAACACCTGGGGCGGAATTGTCTATATCTGGTTTGCCGTATTCACGGGATGGTTGATAAAGTGGATGATCCTGCGATTTGGCGGCTTGAAGATGTACCGGCGTGCTATTCCGTTCTTCATCGGTCTTATTCTCGGCGAGTACATAGTAGCCTGCCTGTGGTGCCTGATTGGAATCGTGTTTGACATGAGTGTAATACACGTGTGGGTGTAGGCTGGTCAGATAAGAGAAAGCCGGATAACCTGAAAGCCAAAAAGCCGGGTCGCGTAGAACGAGGCTGCCAGCCCGTTTATGAACAGGTACGGCGACTGATCTACATAGTAAACATCCTGTAAACAGGAACAGCCATCGCCGTCAGAATGGCTGCAATAGCCACCATGATGATTATTTCGCTTACAGTGAATTTTGCTCTTTTCAGAATCTTGCGCATCTTCATCCCTGCCCATTCGACAATTTTTGGTTTTGTGTCCCGCATTTCTATTCAAAGCGCGTATTATTTGCCCGAATTCAGGGAGCTGTAGAGATCAACGACGCGTTCGGCGACCGACTCGGCGGACACGTTATATGTCCCGGATTCGATCCGCTTTTTTATAGCGGCGACCTTCTTCTGTCGTATGTCCGGCATATCTTTCGCTAGTTTCATAAACCTGCGCACTTCAGCGGCACGATTTGATGATATGTCTGTATCCTTCTTCTGTTTTTTCATCTAGCGTTGACCTCCTTTGTTACCCCTTGCCCTCGCTGTCATTCTACACGCAGAAATCGTGCCAGATTGGATATCCTGAAATGAAAAAACGGATAAAGGCTTGATATGATTGAGATTTTAGCGCGAGGCGGGAAATTTGAAATTGCCGCTGGCGGGATTTTACAGTGCGTGGGATTGTCGCAAAAACAATCATGATCCGCTCTGCGACAATCCATGAACTTGCTTACATGCGCTTATTTAACGTCCAATACGAGCACCCAGTCATTAGTGAAGTGTGGCGTCCCCGGCGGATCGAAGGAGACGCTGTTGGTTTTTTCAATTGGTCCAATATCTGAGTATTTGCCATCGCGCGGATTATACCACTTAGCTAAAATTCTGCCGCCCGCCATCTTGCTTAGATCAACCGAAACCTTATGCCCGTCAGCTATGTAGATGAAAGCATAAGAGCCATCAGACCCGCGAGCAGCCTGGACGTGGCTGTCATAGGAGTCCGACTGGCCATCCACGACCATAGATTGATCAGGGATGCGATTCAGAACTGGCTTGGAAGCGAGCAGCCGATGTAGATGCTGCATCTGATTGCCGCCGGGAAATTCCACTGCATCTTGCCATGATGGCTTTTTTTCCTGATCCCAGTGAGGCAATCCAACTCCCTTAGCCGACTCGCCTCTTCTGACAGCCTGCCAGATCGCTTCCGCGCCATAGGTATGTCCCATGCCGCCCGCAAATACAGAGAAGTATGCCCGTCGCCGAACATGATACGCCTGACTGCCTTCGCCCTGTCCAAACTCCTTTCGCTTAGGGTTCGCCTCGCCGACATGCACTGCCGGCTCCTTTGGTGAACTTTCATACCATGCCTCAGCGTCCAGAGTTGGTTTGATGGGTTGCTTTTTGTAATCGTGCTCAATAGCTTCCCAGGCGTTCCAATCGCCATGCTTACCTGTCCACCAGCCACGATTTTCGTAATCAGGCAGGTCAGAAGGAGACGACCATTGACTTGTCTGCCAGTTGTTGAAATCCATATCGTCATGATACCGCAGAGACGTGGAAGTGCGGTTGTTCGCGTGGATACTGAGAATCTTGTTTCCCGTATCGCCGTCTCGCAGACCATTTACCAGAGGCATTACTTTTTCGCTGGGCAAGTCCTGGACAGTTCCCTCGCCCAGAGTCATCCAGATTATGTGATCCATATCCCGATAACGGTGACCAATCCATTTTGCATAATCGTAGATTCGCTCTTTAGTGTATTGCTTAGGTTTTATCTGGTGGCCCCACATCAAAACAGGAGCGGCATACAGCCCATGTTCTCCAATTTTCTCAAGCCATTGATCCGAACGCTTAAACTCGTCAGAATCACGCGGGATCATCTCCTTAAAAGGACCGATGATCGTCTGGATGACGGTAAAGCCCTGTTCTTTTCTTCGAGCAAGATATTCGCTTTGTTCAGAAGGCGGCAATTTGTAACAGTTCCAGGCTGTGTCCCCGATCCAGATGAATGGAGTTCCGTCTCCTTTGACCAGAAAACGCCTATTATCGCTAACTCTTAGTTTTTGCATAGATCCTCCTCCAAAACCCTCAACTGGATTGGCTAGATTGATCCCCAAACTGAGTCCAGCCAACGCCGTTGCCGAGAGTTTGAGCATTTCCCTTCGATTCATCACCAGTGTCATTTTCTTGCGGTCTCCCCGTTGCGGTCAGAGTCTCGATTTCCTGCACATCCCTTATCATACCAGAATGTTACTCAGAAATCCATTGACGATTCCTGTTGACTGGAAAATACAGAGTTGATAGAATGAGTTGAATAGCTCGTATCAAAGCTGAGATTTCGAATAAATTTCAAGAGGGAGAGCAACAATGAAAGTTGCAGCAATGTTCGGTGATGGCAAAGCGGGATTGGTGGATAAGCCAGACCCAAAACCCATAGAGGATTTTGTCCTTGTCAAGGTGCGCGCTGTGCCAATGTGTACCGAATACAAAGGTTTCAAGGGCAGTCACAAGGGCGATAGTTTTGGTCACGAAGCCGCCGGCGAAGTTGTGGAAGTCGCCCAGCCCTGTCAAGTAAAGGTAGGCGACCGCGTGGTAATACAGCCTCAGTATGCGTGCGGAAAATGTCCGATGTGCCTCGCCGGAGAGATTATTCACTGCGTAAACGGTCGCGGGCCTGGTGAAGGTACGGCGACGTATGCCCAATATCTGCTGAAAAACGATTGGCTGTGTTCGCCAATACCCGATGGCGTCAGCTACGAACACGCCAGCATGGCGCTCTGTGGTTTGGGACCCACCTTCGGAGCGATGCGGCAAATGCAAGTCAACGCGCTGGACACTGTTCTTATCACCGGCATGGGACCAGTGGGTCTGGGCGGCGTCATAAACGGGGCTTATCTAGGCGCTCGCGTCATAGCGGTTGACAGCCAACCCTACCGCGCTAATCTGGCTAAAGAACTGGGCGCAGATGTAACGCTGAATCCCAATGACGAGAACATACTGGAACAGATCAGGGAGCTTACCAACGGGGTCGGCGTGGACAAGGCGGTGGACTGTTCTGGCGCGTCTCAGGCGCACAGGCTCATGGTTGACGCCGTTCGGCGTAAGGGCCAGGCGACTTTCGTTGGCGAGGGCGGCGAATTCCCGCTTGCCGCCAGCAGGGACATGATTCGCAAGGGACTGGTTTTGCGCGGCAACTGGCACTACAATCTTGCGGATTATCCAAAGATTATGAAGGTCATTCAGGAGTCGCCAGATAAGCTTGATAAATTCATCACGCACACTTTCCCTATGAGCGAAGTTCAGAAGGCGTGGGAACTGCAATGCACTGGCAACTGCGGTAAAGTCGTTCTGGATCCCTGGGCGTAATGCAAAAAGTTCTGTACATTTTTGTTTTCATGTTGTATACTTGATAAAATCGCAGTTTTTCTAAAGCATATTGGCATCTGCAGATGCAGTGAGCGGAAATTGAGAGCAGTAGGGATAATTGGCTATAAAAAAAGCGGAAAGACCAGTTTGTTGACGAATCTGGCTCAGGAATTAACGGTTCGCGGTCTTACTGTATCTTCTGTAAAACATAGCTCATGCGATCTCGACCTTCCGGAGACTGATACGGCTATTCACAAAAGGTTTGTTTATCAAGCGGCTGCCATAGCAATCAATGAGTCGGCAATTTTTTTCAAAGAGAGCATGGTTCTGGAAGAAATGCTCAATTATCTAAAAGCTGATCTCATCCTCATTGAGGGATTCAAACGGGAGACGACTTTTCCAAAAATTATATGTCTGAGGCAGGGCGACGACGTCGAAACGCTCACGGATGGTTTGGAAATATGTGTAGTTGGAGCTTCTCCGGCTGTTCAGATGAACGTCCCGGTTCTGGATGCGAAGAGGGATATAGGCAAAATCGCAGATATGGTGGAAGAAAAGGCGTTCAAGTTGCCAAATTTGGACTGTGGAGCATGTGGATACGAAACCTGTTATGAACTGGCACTCCAGATCGCTGAGGGAAATAAGACCGTCGGCGATTGTCGCTCTCTAAATGCTGACGTTCAGATAAAGATCAATGGTCGGATCATGCCAGCAAAGCCATTCATATCGGACATTGTAAAAAACACCGTCACAGGAATGATGTCGTCCTTGAAAGGCTATCAGAAGGGCAAAATTGAGATCAAGATAGAATAGCCGTTGAATATTGTGCGGGAGAACCTCGGGGAAAAGGGCAAGAGGGTAAAATTGATTAAATGTGATCACCAACGTGTGATCTGGTAAAGGGTTATGGGTTTACCCATTACTTATCGCCCAGTATTGATTCAAATGGGTGCAACTGTGTAACTGTAAAAGAGGAGAGGAACAGATGACAAAAGCAGATCTAGTAGCGAAAGTGGCTGAGATAGGTATGACCAAGAAACAGGCGGCAGCGGCGGTAGATTCCATCATTGCCGGCATCAATGAATCATTGGCTAAGGGCGACAGTGTCAGGCTGGTGGGCTTCGGCACGTTCTCCGTGAAGAAAAGGGCGGCAAGGATCGGTCGCAATCCCAGAACAGGGAAAAAACTGAAAATCAAAGCAAAGAAAGTGCCTGTGTTCTCAGCCGGCAAAGCACTGAAAGACGCCGTATCGTAAACAAAGCTCACAGGCTTGCGAACAGTACATGGAGGGTCAGCGTTGAAATGATGCTGACCCTCTGTTGTTTGTAATTATTCACTTTGTGCAGTTCAGCCCGCGGTAGTTTTGTCATTCTGAGCGAAGCGAAGAATCTCTCTTTCATAGAGCAATCATGTAACGAGATTCTTCGCTTCGCTCAGAATGACAAGGTGAATAGTTACTGTTGTTTAATGGAGGATGTCGAGATGAAAGCAGGGGTGGTTTACGGACCGCGAGATATGAAAGTAGAGGAAGTGGAGACGCCCAGCCCCGGACCTGGGGAAGTATTGCTTGAAGTGAAGGCGGCGGGAATTTGTGGAAGCGACCTGCATTATCATAGAACCGACGCCCCCAGCAGCCCAAACGGGCGAATAATGGGCGGACATGAACTGAGTGGTCGGATCGTTGCTGTGGGACAAGGCGTTAGGCACAGAAAAGCTGGCGAGCGGGTTACAGTAGAGCCTCTGCTGGGCTGCGGCGAGTGTCAGTATTGCGCGATGGGCTATTACCATATATGTAAAAAGTTGACGCATCCCGGCGGCGGATTCAGAGAATATACCACGATTCTGGAGGAAAAAGTGTTCCCGATCCCTGACAACGTCTCTTATGAAGAGGCGGCAATTCTGGATTGTCTCGCTGTAGGTGTGCACGCCGTCCATCGGGCGGGCGTAACGATTACAGATGCCGTGGCAGTTATCGGGGACGCGGCTATAGGGCTGTCAACGCTTGAAGTGGCTAAAGCCGCAGGCGCGAGAAAACTAGCACTTATTGGCCATCACGAATGCAACCTGAAAATCGGGAAAAAGGTCGGCGCGGATATTGGCATAAATTCGGCAATGTCCGACGACGTTAAGGAAATAATGAACTTCACCAATGGGGAAGGCTGTGAAGTGGTATTTGAAACCGTCGGCGGCCTGGCTAACACGATGGACAGCGCGGTCAGGATGGTCAAGCCCGGCGGGACTATCGTGGTCATAGGGATGTTCAGAAATCCGATAGCGTTGGACTTCGGGCGTTTGATGCGTAATGAAATAAACCTGATTTTTTCATGGAGTTATTCCATGTGGGACGGCGTGCCTGAATTCGTGATAGCTATGGATTCGCTTGCCAGAGGCGAACTGGACGCAAAGTCTCTCATAACACACAGATTCCCGCTTGAGAAAATAAATGAAGCGTTCCACGCCGCTCTGAACAAGGGCGAATCCGGCGCGGTCAAAGTGCTGATAACATATTGATTGTTTGGGGAGTCGCCGCTAAATATTCGCGCTTTTCGGGAATATAGTTATTTATTCGTTAGTTCCTTAGAAGTGGAAGTAAGCAAGTTCGTACAAATCCTTTTGGGTCCTCAGGATTAAGTGGGGAGACGTTTCAGAAATAGCACACGGATGAACACGGATACTACGGATTTTAACGGATTCTGGACGAGAGATTGAATAGTCTTATATGATTCACTTTTACAGCAATAATTGGAGATGCAGTAATGCCTAAATCGCTTATAATAGTTGAGTCGCCGGGCAAAGTCAAGACCATCGGCAAGTTTCTGGGGCGGGATTTCACCGTAAGAGCCTCCGTAGGGCATGTGCGGGATCTGCCGGAGAAAGAACTGGCGGTAGATATAGAAAATAAATTCAAGCCCAAGTATGTCGCGATCAAGAACAAGCAGAAAGTGCTTAAGCAGATCAGGGACGCCGCCGAAAAAGTTGACAACATACTGCTCGCCACAGACCCCGACAGAGAAGGTGAAGCCATTTGCTGGCATTTGGCTCACGAATTGAAACGGCTCAAGAAGCCCATCAATCGCATAACCTTCAACGAGATCACAAAAACTGCCGTACAGAACGCCATTAAACATCCCGGCGAAATCGATCAGGACCTGGTGGATGCCCAGCAAGCGCGGCGCGTGCTTGATCGGTTGGTCGGCTATCAGATCAGCCCTATCCTGGGCAGAGCGGTCAGATGGGGACTCAGCGCGGGGCGGGTACAGTCGGTGGCTGTCCGGCTTATCTGCGAACGGGAAGCTGAGGTAGAAGTTTTTGTGCCGGAGGAGTACTGGTCTATCATCGCAAAGCTGAAAGGCGAGGACTCCAAGCCGTTTGAGGCAAAACTGCTCAGGATCAGTAAAAAAAAGGCGAAAGTCGAAAACGAGGAACAGGCGAAAACTATTGTTAAGGAATCCGGCGCGGAACAGTTCGTTGTAGAGAAAATTGATCGCAAAGAACGGAAACGCAATCCAGTTCCCCCATTTATTACCAGCAAACTTCAGCAGGAAGCCGCTCGCAAACTGCGTTTTACCGCCAAAAAGACCATGACCGTAGCGCAGCAACTCTACGAAGGCGTAACGATAGGAAACGAGGGTGATGTGGGGCTGATAACTTACATGCGTACTGACTCCACACGCGTTGCAAACGAAGCCCTGGACTCGGTTCGCGGGTTAATAGCCGAAAGATATGGCTCGGATTACCTTCCAGCCAAAGCCATACATTACAGGAGCAAAAAAGGCGCGCAGGACGCTCACGAGGCTGTTCGACCAACGTTGGTTGAGAATTCCCCGGAAAGCATAAAGCAGTTTCTCACCAAAGATCAGCTTGCGCTGTACGGTCTTATATGGCGGCGATTCGTCGCAAGCCAGATGAAGCCAGCCATACTGGACGTCACGGCTGTGGACATCAAGGCTGGAAAATACACATTTCGGGCGAACGGCTCCATTATAAAATTCAAGGGTTTCATGTCCGTTTACATGGAAGGCAAGGACGACTCCACAGATGAAGACAAGGAGACTATCCTGCCTGAACTGACCGAAGGACAGGCACTTCAACTTCTGGGGATCACTCCCAACCAGCATTTTACCCAGCCGCCGCCGAGATACTCCGAAGCCACGCTGGTAAAGATTTTGGAAGAAAATGGCATCGGACGACCCAGCACCTATGCAAGCATCATATCCACGATACAGGCTAGAGACTACGTGCGTAAGGAGAAGGGCAGATTCGTGCCGACAGACGTAGGGAAACTAGTCAACACCCTTCTGGTAAAGAGCTTCCCCAGGATTCTAGATGCAGAATTCACGGCAAAAATGGAAGCCGATCTGGATGCCGTAGAGGACGGTAAGACAAAGTGGGTTAAGGTGTTGGAGGAGTTCTATGAACCGTTCAGTAAATCGCTGAAAAACGCCCCGGAAATTATCAAAGCCGCCAAAAAAGACCTGGAAGAAGTCACTGATGAGATATGCGAGGAGTGCGGTAAGAACATGGTCATCAAATGGGGCAAGTTCGGCAGATTCCTCTCATGTTCAGGCTATCCCGAATGTAAAAATACAAAAGAGCTTAACCACAAAGAGGAAAGCGCCGAGGAGCCTGACGCTACCGAGGAGGTCTGCGACAAATGCGGAAGCCCTATGGTCACCAAAATCGGCAGATACGGCAAATTTCTCGCATGTTCCGCATATCCTGAATGCAAGAACACGAAACAGATAGGCAAAGAAAACGTCCCGGATGAAGCCACCGATGAAATCTGCGAAAAGTGCGGAAAGCCTATGGTCATTAAAACCGGCAGATATGGCAGATTTTTGGCGTGCAGCGACTACCCTACATGCAAAACAGCGCGTCCGTTGAGCACAGGTATTGACTGCCCTGAACCCGATTGTGACGGCTACATAGCTGAACGGCGGGGAAAGCGCGGCGTATTCTACGGATGCAGTAACTATCCCGACTGCAAATACGTCCTCTGGGGCAAGCCCGTCGCCAAGAAGTGTCCCAAATGCGGCGCACCGTTTCTGGTACAGAAAACATCCAAAGCAAAAGGCGACTATCTGGCATGCGCCGACAAAGAATGTGGGTATTCGGAGGGAGCCAAAAAGTGACCAAAGTAAGCTGAAGATAAGGCTTCTATCTCGGTTTACTTAGTTTTTCCATGTCTGGGAAAGCCTCGAGCACGCTGGTATATGACCTCATAAGCGCGCCGCCCGCTTTCTTGTTGCTCAACGCATCTAGCACTATCTTTGGACCTTTCTTATAGCCCCAGGGTTGAATCAGACTGCCGTGGTATTGGCCGACCCTTGAGTCAAGAACCTCCTTGACTGCGGAATTCGCCGCCTTCATATATATCCGTGCGTTGTCCAACATGCCATGTTTTCTGAGCACGTCGAAAAGTAATGAACTGACCTCAGGCTCCTTCACATGCAAAAGCAACTTCAGGTCGTGAGTTCGGGAAAACTCCAGAATCTCTGACAACGAGGGAACTCGCTCCCCCTCGAATTCCGGTCTGAACCAAGAACCAGCATCATACTGTTTAATCTCAGCAAAGGTCAGTTCGTTCACACGTCCCTTGCCATTGGTAGTACGGTCGAGGGTTTCATCGTGAACCACAACGATCTGACCATCCTTTGTAACCCGCAGATCTATCTCAGCATACTTTGCGCCAAGCTCAACAGATTTCTTCAAGGCAGCGAGAGTATTTTCCGGCCCATCCAGGTCTCCTCCCGCATGAACAACCCAGATCGGTCTGCTCCAGGGTTCTTGAATGCCCATATCTTCTCCTGTTCCGCCAACGCCCCTACAAGGACTTTCCTGCTTGAGATGGAAATCTCCTTTTTCGGCGTCAACGAATAGTGGCTCTTTACTTATGTTCCCTGCCCCGGAGGGGGTACTGAACCCGTTGTTCCAGAAGTTGGAATAAGTAAAGACAAACTTGTTTGGACTACCCATGCTGGAAACGTCCGTGATGATACTATTTGTAATTGTATTGCCACTTTCAGCACCAGCGACATAAAGCAAGCTTTTGGGACCTCTGATAACGCAGTTTTTGATCCTATTGTTAGTAGAGCTTGCCCCTTCTCTGTGAGTATTTTTGAGGGATATTCCGATTTCTCTAGCATCTATGATACAATTCTCGAAGAAATTATCTTGTTGGATTGCTGGAGGATTTTCCTCCTTGGGGATCTCCTCACCAGTATCATAGATGAGTATTCCATTCTTCACTCCAATCGTTCTGCAATTGATAAACTTGTTGCGATAGGAGCCATCCCTGACAAACAAGCCACCGCTCCATCCGTGAACTTTGTGTTCATCATCGTCATAGACTATGCAATCTCTGAACTCGTTATCATGACTGAAGTGGGCTACCCCTATAGCTTCCCCATGACCACGCGCAACACAATTGATAACCTTATTGTTATAATTCTTGTATTTCAGGATGATACCGTGTCCAGAATGAACCTTAACCAGCGGGTGTTTATTCTGCGTGAGACAATTCCTGATTATATTGTCATGCGAGTATCCAACGGCTATGTAGTAGTCAACGGCGTTGTCTGTGGTTATTCCATAGGAAGTACAATTTTCGATGAGATTAAAATTTGAATGCCATATCTGAAAATTTGCTGCCCGCGCGTCAGTTACACTACAGTTTCGCAAGATACAATGATGGGAACTCTGCAAGTAGATTCCCCACCCATCATAACCGGACTTCGTTCCCGGCCCGCAGCCTAGATCGGTTACAGTGATATTTTCTAAGATCACATGCTCAACGCCAGTCAGAAGAACGCCCCACTGGTATCTGGTCACTTTGATATTGCTCAGTTCAATATATTTGCTCGACTCTACAACGATGCCTTTTCCAGTTCGATCCTGCCCATCAAGCACCGGTATGCCTTCATATCCTTCGAACACAATGGGATTCTCTTGAGTGCCTGAGTTCTTGATAACCACATGTTCAGGACCATAATCTCCAACTTTAATTTTAACTGTGTCACCGGCTTTGGCTTTCTCTGCTGCATAAGTAATTGTCCGCCAGGCTTGAACTTCTGACAAACCAGCGTTAGCATCGCTGCCAAGTGTTGACACATAATAGATCGCCGCTTCGGCTGGCTCTCCAGCAAGATAACTAAACAGTATCATTATGCCTATTACCGCTGCCAAAACCTTTGGAGTTCTAGTGATTTCTGTCATTTTGCGACATCCTCCATTCTCTATTCGCCTAAAACGAGAAGTTTGAGGCTCAATCGTCCTTTAAATAAGTAGAACGAGGCTGCCAGCCCGTTTCCGCAAAATACGTCGCTGGCTTGTTCCCAAACGGGCTGGCAGCCTCGTTCTACTTATTGCCTATCCTTATGGGAAAATTATTCGATCACGAATCCTAAGGGTGCTTATTTCCAGTTTGTGGCTTTTCTTTAGTTGCTGTGGCGTTGGGTCCGAAGCGGATATGAGACCCCGCATCTGGGGCGCGCTTATAGCCATATATGGCGTGCGTGATTTGCCATTCAGCCAGCGTGATCAATATCATTCCACAGAAGCCGATGATCGCAGTTTTTAGAATCCATACTTCATAAGATACCACAGCTTGAGAGATTGGCTCGCGTATAGATACCGCCTGCGTTCCCAATGCCATGAGTACAGTGCAGATCACTGCGTTGAACGTTATCACACCTTCTGTTATCATCCTCTGTGGAGCGAAGCCCGTCAGCGCGCGCTCGAAGTTAAACACCACCGCCCACCATAAAAGTATCAGATAAAGAAGCTGTCCCTTGCCCTGCCAACTGGCGGGGATGAATGGAAGCGGATTTTTGAGATGCGCGAATAGAAGCCACACCACAGCAGTTCCGATGGCAATGTAAATCAACTCAAACCAGCCGATAGTGGGCGTTGGAGAGTGCCACGTAGATACACGAAGACCATAGAACTTTTCAGGCAGAGACTTCACCTGTTGTATCCACGTTTCTGTGGCTTTCCTGTGGTTCAGATAAGTGAGCGCGATCAGAACGAAACTTACGGCAAACACCATGCTCCACTGGCTTAACGGCGGGACATCCGAAATCGCAGGAGCGCGGCTCGCAAGTAAACCCATAGCCACCACAAGACCGATCCCAAACAGGAATCCCTGCGTCTGTTCCATTACACTGTGCCAGTTTGTTTTCAATCCTGTTTTGATATACGCCAGTTTCAGAAGTTGACCAAATGAGAAGGCAAACCCGCCTATGAACCCCGCCGCCAGCGTCACAAAAGCAACGCCGCCTAGAGAATGACGCCAGCAGTAGATCAGTACGCCAATAACAAGCCCCACGCATCCCGACCAGTTATCGCCGCGCGGCGGCGTCATGCGAAGTTTCAGAACGTTTACCAGAAGAAGAAAAGCGACAAACCAGCCAATGGTTAGATGTAGAATGAAGGACGTCGCCATGTCGAAGCGTTGTCGAAGAGCAACAACAATCAACGTTGCCGCCATCGCCACCAGAGCGTTGAGCCAGTCAGTGTCATACCAGTAAAGCCGGCTCTCATGACGCCGCATGGATGGGACGCGAAAAATCAAGCGCGCTGCAGCATTCTGAATCGCCCAGCCAATGAAGATAGCCGCAAGCGGCACAAAAAAGAGGTTGAGATGCTCACTGCTCAAAACCGCCGGCAGTGACGTGCCTGCGCCGCCCATCGCCGCCCACAGGAAGCCGATCAAAAACAGACTGGCGAAGCCGTACAGGACGGAACCTGAATGTCGGGAGTTGGTATAAGCCAGCACGTGCCCATAAGACATGCTCCCGCCAAAAGACCAGCCCAGCGCGCCGAACATGGCGAAATAGGCGATGCGATGCCCCCAATCCGGACGTCCAGACGCCAGCACAATCGCCATAGCCGCCAGCGCGCCGGGAACAGCCGCGCCGATCTCATGACCGAAATTGCCGCGTATCCCCCAACCGAGAGACAGCGATAATGCGCCCAACAACACCATTTGCCAGGGTATCTCTGCCAGAACTCCGAAATCCATCCGTTTTCCCCCCTATTTCCTCGCAACGTCCAGACAGACCATACGCGTCAGGTCGCGGACGATCAGCCTACCGCCAGCCATAGCCATAGGTCCCCACGAGTCATGTCCGTCCAGAACC
>Ga0255402_1077_pt2 | contig 12903 bp, 9 predicted proteins | sample ANMaggSeSYBR01D4_FD_182125 | JGI IMG/M metagenome (GOLD analysis project Ga0255402, IMG submission 182125) | Sediment cell enrichment communities from methane seep in Santa Monica Basin, California, United Staets - ANME aggregate JGI... | ecosystem: Environmental > Aquatic > Marine > Cold seeps >...
CCGTAGCACTTTCGGCATACGCCGCGATCCGACTCACAGGTAAGTGTAGAACGCACCCTGACCTCGAAAATACCCGCATCCTCGATCTGCTTGGCGGCATTCTTGGTAATGACTTCGTTACTGCCGACAAGAACCGCCTCTGTACTCGGATCAAATATGTCTTCTACAGAGACTCGCCCGGCGATTTTCTCCGCAAGCGCGCCTGGCTCATCTTCCGTACCCGACTTCGTTTTCGTAATACCATTGAGCGTTCCGCAATCTTCTTCGGTAATGATGACGTCCTGGGCAATATCCACTAGTTTCCGCGTAAGGTATCCAGAACTGGCGGTCTTGATCGCCGTATCAGCCAGACCCTTTCTCGCGCCGTGTGTGGAGATAAAGTATTCCAGAACCGTTAGACCTTCACGCAGGTTCGCGAAAATAGGCGTTTCGATGATTTCGCCTGACGGCTTGCCCATCAAGCCGCGCATTCCAGAGATCTGGTTAATGGCGTCCTTCTTGCTTCTGGCGCCCGAATCGGTCATTATGTGCACCGAGTTGAACCCGGGCACTCCATACTCGGAAGTATCTGCCTGAAGCGTTGTAAAGAGAGATTCTTCCAATTCAGATTTCAACTGTCCCCAGATATTGACGACTCTGTTATATCTTTCACCGTCGGTCATGCCGCCTTTCTGGTATCTATTCGTTACTTTTTTGACCTCGTTCTGAGCGTTGGCAATAAGTTCGCCTTTATTCTTGGGTATCATCATATCGTCAATGCAGATGGAAATACCCGCCTCTGTCGCGTATTTGAAGCCCAGATCCTTAAGATCGTCCAGAAATTGAGCCGTGCGAAGATTGCCGTGCTTATCGTAGCATGTGGCAACAAGGTCAGCAAGATCGCCCGCTTCCAGTTCCCTGTTGCAAAACTCGAAGTCCTCTGGCAGTATCTCATTAAGTATAATACGTCCGGGAGTGGTCTTTACCGTCTCACCGTTGACCCTGAATATGACAGGAGTATGAACGCTTATCATATCAGAGTTCAACGCGATCATAACGTCATCCGCATTGGAGAACAGTCGCCCGTTCTTTGTTCCATCGTCCCTTTCCTTTGTCAGGTAATTGCATCCCAAAACAATATCCAGGTCAGGTACAGCTATAGGTTGGCCATGGGCTGGTTTAAGGATATTCCGCGAAGCCATCATAAGGAGTCTCGCCTCGATCTGGGCTTCGGCAGACAACGGGATATGAACTGCCATTTGATCGCCGTCAAAATCCGCGTTGAACGCCTGGCAAACCAGAGGATGAATCCTGATGGCTTTGCCTTCCACCAAAATCGGTTGAAACGCCTGAATACCGAGTCTATGCAATGTGGGCGCGCGGTTAAGAATTACCGGATGTTCGGCAATTACCTCATCAAGCACCTCCCACACTTCGTCGGCAGCTCTCTCCGCCATCTTTTTGGCGCTCTTGATCGTGGTAGCGTATCCCTTTTCCTGAAGCCGCCGAATAATAAATGGCTTGAAAAGCTCAAGAGCCATTTTTCTCGGCAGACCGCACTGATCCATTCGCAATTCAGGTCCTACGACTATAACTGAACGACCGGAGTAATCAACCCGCTTGCCCAATAGATTTTGTCGAAATCTACCCGGCTTGCCTTTCAACATATCGCTGAGGGACTTCAACGGTCTGTTGCCGGGACCGCGTACGACCCTTCCATGCCGACCGTTGTCCAGAAGAGCATCTACAGCTTCCTGAAGCATACGCTTCTCATTACGAATTATCACCTCTGGCGCTCGAAGATCAGTAAGCCGCTTCAAGCGGTTGTTCCTGTTGATAACGCGTCGGTAAAGGTCGTTGAGATCGGAAGTTGCAAATCTGCCGCCGTCCAATGGCACCAGCGGGCGCAGTTCAGGGGGGATGACCGGGATAACATCAAGAATTGTCCATTCTGGCTTGTTCCCAGATTTCTGTATCGCTGTGAGTAGTTTCAATCTTTTAGCAAACTTTTTCTCTTTCTGCTTTGACTTGGTTTCTGCCAGGTCCTGTCGTAGAGATGTTATCTCGGCTTCCAGATCGATCTCCGAAAGCAATTCCTTAATGGCGGCGGCGCCCATCTCAGCGCGGAAGTCATGTTCTTCCTTATAACGAGCATATTCATTTTCGGTAAGCAACTGCTTTTTCTGCAAGTCACTATCCTTTGGATCCATGACGATGTATTGCTCAAAATACAGCACCTTCTCCAGTTCTCTGGCAGATATGTCCAGTAGAAGCCCTATTCGGCTGGGCAGTCCTTTGAAGAACCAGATATGAGACACCGGCGCCGCAAGTTGGATGTATCCCATGCGTTCTCTTCTAACATCTTTTCTCGTTACTTCTACACCGCAGCGATCACAGACAACCCCTTTGTGTTTTATGCGCTTGTATTTTCCACATGCGCATTCCCAGTCCTTTTGAGGACCGAATATCGCTTCACAAAACAAGCCGTCCGATTCGGGTCTGAAGGTTCGATAGTTAATAGTTTCCGGCTTTTTCACCTCGCCGCAGGTACAATCCTTGCTCCTGCTGGGTGAGCAATGGCAGGCGGTTTTCTTTGCCCATGCTTTGATCTGTTCTGGAGAGGCGATCCGCACGGTAATAGCATCGAAATACTTTGGAGTCTGAGAAATTCTTTGTTCAACTCGCAATATTTGTCTCCCTCCCATTTCAGGCGTCAGTCTCTGAATAGTGATGTTGTAGCTTTTGGTCGTCTGATCACTAAATGGTTTTATTGCTTAATAATCTGTGCTCTGTCATTCCTGCGAAAGCAGGAATCCAGTAATAAAGTGGACATTTTCCACCTTACAGAACTTGGCAATTAAACCATTTAGTCGTCGTTTCCTATTTTCAGATCAATAAGGGGCGAATCATCTTCCAGAAGCGTGGTTTCCTCTTGGTTTTCTTCATCTTTGCGTTGCTCCAGCAACACATCCAAACCCAAGCTCTGCAATTCCTTCACCAGGACGTTGAAAGACTCCGGCGTTCCTGGTTTGGGAGCGTTTTCCCCTTTAACTATTGATTCAAAGATTTTAGTTCTGCCAGCGACGTCATCGGATTTTACCGTCAGCATTTCCTGAAGAAGATGCGCCGCTCCATACGCCTCCAGCGCCCAAACTTCCATTTCCCCGAATCTCTGACCGCCAAATTGCGCCTTGCCGCCCAACGGTTGTTGGGTAACCAGGGAATATGGACCAATAGACCTGGCATGAATTTTGTCATCAACCAAATGGACCAGTTTCATTATATATGAATATCCAACGGTGATACTGCGATCAAACGGTCTGCTTGTCCGACCGTCATAAAGCGTAATCTGCCCTGAAGCTGGCAATCCTGCTTCCTTCAGAGCTTCTTTGATCTCACCCTCGCGCGCGCCGTCAAAAACAGGTGTGGCTACATGTATTCCAAGTGCGCTGGCAGCCCATCCCAGATGAACCTCCAGAACCTGACCGACATTCATACGCGATGGGACTCCAAGAGGATTCAGTATAATATCTATGGGAGTGCCGTCCTCAAGATATGGCATATCCTCTTTCGGAAGAATCTTTGCGATGACGCCTTTGTTTCCATGCCGCCCGGATAGTTTGTCGCCCACAGATATTTTGCGCTTGGCGGCGACGTACACCTTAGCAAGCTTGATAACCCCTGGACGAAGCTCGTCACCTTTTTGGACTTTCTCGATTTTGTTGTCGCGTTCCCGTGTTAATTCTTCTATTCTCCCCTCTGCCAGCCGGCGAATCCTCTGGATTTCCAAATTGATTTCTTCATCTTTCACGAAGAAATCATTCAGTGACTCCGCCGCCGCCAAAATCTCTTCTGTAATCTCGCTTCCCTGTTTTGCGATAATTCCGCTGCCGTCGAAAACGTTGCTTGCCAGGGCATTACCCAACAACAGTCCTCTGACTTTTTCGTTTTTCTTCTTATTGATAGAACTTATCTGATCGGCGCATTTCTTCTCGATGGATTTCATCAGGGAACTTTCGCGAAGCTGAGTTTGCTTGTCTTTTTCCTTCTCCTTACGGGAAAAAACCTTCACGCCAACGACCGTTCCCTCGACGCCGGGTCGGGCAGTCAAAGACGCATCCCGAACGTCTCCGGCTTTCTCTCCGAATATAGCTCTCAGAAGTTTCTCTTCCGGTCTAAGCTCGCTTTCGCCTTTGGGGGTAACCCGCCCTATCAGGATGTCGCCCTGCTCGACTATCGAACCTTCGCGTATGATGCCATCCTCGTCCAGATTTCGCAAAGACTCCTCACTTACATTGGGAATATCGCGGGTGAATTCTTCCCTGCCCAATTTAGTGTCTCGCGCCTCCAACTCAAATTCCTCAATATGGCTGGAGGTGAATATATCCTGCTCAACTAGCCGCTCACTAATGACAATGGCATCCTCAAAATTATAGCCTTCCCACGGCATAAAAGCGGTGAGAACATTCGCGCCCAGAGCAAGTTCACCCATATCAGTAGAAGGTCCATCAGCGATGATCTGACCGGCTTCGACCTTTTCACCCAGCCTAATAATAGGTCTTTGATTTATGCAAGTGCCATTGTTCGACCGCTTGAATTTGATCAGTCTATGAATGTCATAGCTCATCCTGAAAGGCTGATCAGATGTGTTCACAAGGGAATCGTTCGAGCGAATGATAATCTCATCAGCCGATACGCTTTCTACAAAGCCAGATCGCTTGGCGATGATTACGGCTCCGGAATCCAGAGCCGCCTTATACTCCGTTCCTGTTCCAACAAGCGGCGCCTGTGGGCAAATCAACGGCACTGCCTGACGCTGCATGTTGGATCCCATCAATGCTCTATTGGCGTCATCATGTTCCAAAAAGGGAATCAGAGCGGCAGAAACGCTAACGACCTGATTAGGAGAGACATCCATGTAATCCACTTCATCGGGCTTCACTCTGGGAAAGTTATCCCCAACCCTTGCCAGCACTTCAGGACCAATTAGTCGCCCATCCTTATCAGTAGGGGCGTTGGCTTGAGCTATAGTCAAGGGTTCTTCCTTATCGGCAGACAGATAATCTATATCATCCGTAACCCGCCCATTGACAACCTTTCTATACGGCGTTTCCAGAAAGCCGTATTCATTGACGCGGGCATAGGTGCTGAGAGACACGATCAACCCGACGCTGGGACCTTCAGGCGTTTCGATAGGGCATAATCTCCCGTAATGCGTATGGTGAACGTCTCGCACCTCGAAGGTAGCGCGATCCCTGTGCAGTCCGCCAGGACCCAGTGCGCTGAGACGGCGCTTATGAGTAAGCTCATCAAGCGGATTGGTCTGCTGCATGAACTGAGATAATTGGCTGCTGCCAAAGAAATCCTTGATCGCTCCTGTAAGCGGCTTGGAGTTGATAAGATCATGCGGCATTACTTCGTCGTTATTCTGAACAGCCATCCGTTCCCTTACCGCTCTTTCAACACGCGATAAGCCGCTACGGAACTGCACCTGTAGCAGTTCTCCCACTGGACGAACTCTTCTATTGCCCAGATGGTCAATATCGTCTATGGAACCTGCTCCATTTTCGACCTTCAGCAGGTATTTTATGCTTTCCAGTATGTCCTCTCTTCTCAAGGTTCGCTGCTGAAGTGGCACATCCATGCCAAGCTTCCGATTGATTTTATAGCGTCCGACAGGGGCAAGATCATAGCGTTTGGGATTGAAGAAATAATTCTCCACCCTTGATCTGGCGCTGTCAATAGTGGGCGGGTCGCCAGGCTGAAGCTTTCTGAAGATTTCGATCATAGCGTCATCTTGTGTTTCAACCGGGTCTTTTTCAAGAGTATTTCTTACCGCCTTTGTATATTCGGCGTCTTTTTTATCCAGCAACTCCAGTTCATCAATCCCTGCGTCACGTATTGCCTCCAGCAATTCCGAAGTAAGTTCTTGATTACTGTTGACAAGCACCTCTCCTGTCTGCATATCTACCACAGGCGTGATGGTCGTTCTACCGACGAGATGGAGCGGGAAACCCGTAGCGGTTACAGAGATTTGCTCTACATCGGCGGACTTGATCTTCTCAATGAGATTTTCATTCAGCATGTCCCTGACACGGGCGAGCATCTCTTTGGATTTCTCGTCCACAACGGGCTTCAGCAGCATCTGATTAATGCCTTTGTGGAGTTGATCCTTGGTCAAAATGTCTTCTGTTTTATCCCACGAAGGCACCTTTACTCGCTCAACTTTCGAAAACAACCGCATGATCTCTTCGTCAGAAACCCACCCCAATGCTCTCAACAGCAAAGTTGCCGGCATCTTCTTTCGATGAGCAAGCCTGACATGAATCATGTCATTATTGTCGTATTCCAGTTCGATCCACTCACCGCGAGCGGGTATAATTCTTGCCGAAAAGAGCCGCCGTCCGCTGACGTGAATATCATCTTCAAAAATAACCCCGGGGGAACGCTGAAGCTGACTGACAATGACCCGCTCGGCGCCATTTATGATAAACGTTCCTGTTTCAGTCATGAGGGGAAGCTCCCCCATGTATACTTCCTGTTCCCTCGTCTCGACCACATTCTTAGCGCCCGTTTCTTTATCTTTTTCTCGAACGATAAGATTAACTTTCACTTTTAATGGGACGGCGTATGTCATCCCTCTCTCCTGGCATTCTAACACATCGTATTTTGATTCGCCCAGGGAGTAGCTCTGGAATTCTAATATCAGCGTATCACTGTAATCGCTGATCGGGAATATCTCCAAAAAAGCGGCTTGCAATCCTATGTTTCCACGTTCATCAGGCTCAACATCCTGCTGAAGAAACTCTTTGTAGGATTTCTTCTGGATTTCAATGAGATTCGGAAGTTCCATGATTGTAGGGATTTTAGCATAGGATCTTCTCTCCCGCTTTCCATATTTTTCCGCATGGTACATTGTCACTCCCCCATTGGTTCTTAACGCTTCTTTCGTAACCAAAGCCTTTTCATCCTGTTCAGACGCGTTTACCCGCAAACCCAACACTTCGCTACAGACGCATCCCTGGTTGGATACATTATTCCATCACCACTATTTCCTGATAAACAGTGGACACGTGAATACCTTTTTTGGCTATATAAGGCTTGCAGAACTTCTTGCCACAGAACTATGTAATCAGTAAGCGCACGCAGTATGTATTGATACACAATTAACGCACTCCCCTAGCCTGGAGGTCTAAGGAATTACCAAGTGTTCCGTAGCGTTTGCTTTAGTTTGACTCAGTGCGGGCACTCTGCTAAACGCCATTGTTATCTGACTACCCGCGCAGATACATGGATAGCTTTTGCGATTCGTAATCGGATAAAAGATTGGGTGGGAAACGTAATTTCCAAAGTTGCAACCTTGGCATTCCTCAGTCAACGTTAACATTGTAGGTTTGATTCTAAATCAAATTCGCGCTAAACATTCAGTATAACAAAAAAATACAAGCATGTCAAGAAAAAATGACATAAACACCAAACAACAAGCTCTTGGATGAACGAAGGAAGCCCAACGGCGGTTTACCCAACCGTGGGCTTCACAAATTCGCATATAAAAATACTGCCGCAGGGCATCAGCCTTACTTCAATTCCACTGTCGCTCCAGCCGCTTCCAATTTGGTTTTCAGTTCCTCGGCTTCTTCCTTGCCAACACCCTCTTTAACAGGCGATGGAGCATCGTCAACCAACGCTTTGGCGTCCTTCAATGCCAGAGACGTAATGGCGCGCACCTCTTTGATAACCTGTATTTTCTTTTGTCCGCTGGACATTAGCATTACGGTAAATTCAGATTGCTCTTCCTCTTCCGCTGCTTGTTGAGCTTCCGCTTGCGCTGGGACGAAGCCCGCCATTGGCATGGCGGCAGATACGCCGAATTTATCCTCTAACTCCTTGACCAATTCCGAAAGTTCAAGAACCGACATGCTGCCGATTGCCTCTATCATTTGCTCTTTGTCAATAGCCATTTCGCTTCCACCTTTCACTCTATTCGATCTATCTATAGGTCTTTGTTCGCTTGCTCTTCAGAGTTCGTCTGTTCTTCAGAGTTCGTTTGCTCCTCAGAGTTCACCTGCTCTTCAGAGTTCGTCTGTTCTTCAGAGTTCACCTGTTCTTCAGAGTTCACCTGCTCTTCAGAGTTCACCTGCTCTTCAGAGTTCACCTGCTCTTCAGAGTTCACCTGCTCTTCAGAGACATCTTCGCCTTCGCCCTTCTGTTCTGCCAGATTCTTCAGGACATAAGCAAGATTCCGTATGGGACCTTGAAGTACACTCAATAATCCCGAAATTGGAGCCTGCATTCCCCCCAGTAACATTCCGATTAGAACCTCTCTAGGCGGTACGCTGGCTAATGCTATAACATCATCAGAAACAATTACTTTTTTATTAAGTATTCCAGCTTTGATCTTAAGCATATTGTGCTTGGCGCTGAAATCCTTAACGATCTTTGCAGGGGCGACGGGATCATTTTCGCTAGATGCCACAGCCGTAGTTCCTACGAGAAACTCGTCCACTCCAGCCACACCTAGCTCGCGCGCGGCGATACCTGTTAAAGTGTTTTTATACACTTTGTAGTCCACGCCCGCTTCCCGAAACAGCTTACGCAGTTCAGTTATTTCAGCCACGTTTAAGCCCTGAAATTCTGTCAAAATTGCCACTTGAGCCGAATCCAGCTTTTCCCTGATTTCCTTAACCGCCGCTATTTTTTCCGGTTTTGGCACTCCATTCCTCCTGCGCCTCATTGCGCTCCGCGCCAGCCTATTTTTCCAAAAGGCTGGCTAAATGCTGCGTATCCAGTTTTACCCCGGGTCCCATAGTAGAAGCAATGGAAACGCTGCGCAAATATCTCCCTTTTGCCGCCGCTGGTCTGGCTTTTATGATGGCGTCAACCATAGCCAGTATATTGTCCCTCAACTGCTCGGCGCTGAAAGACGCCTTGCCGGTGGGAACGTGCAGGATGGCGCCGTTTCTATCCATACGATTGCTCGGCGACCATTCAACCCTACCCGCCTTGATCTCTTTGATCATGGGTCCTATATCCATAGTGACCGTACCGCCTCTGGGGCTTGGCATAAGCCCTCTCGGTCCTAATATACGACCCAGCGGCGCGACCACCCGCATCATATCAGGAGTAGCGACAACAGCCTCAAATTCAAGCCATCCATCGGTGATCTGCTGTACGAAATCCTCTCCGCCAACGTAATCTGCGCCAGCTTCCTCGGCTTCGGCAATCTTTTCCCCCTGCGCAAAAGCGAGAACCCTGGTGACTGCTTGGCCTGTACCATGCGGCAAGCTAATAGCGCCTCGTATTGCCTGATCCGCATGTCTGAGATCAACTCCCAGACGAATAGCCAGTTCGATAGTTTCATCAAATTTGGCAGAAGCTGATTTCTTCACCAGTTCGACAGCTTCATCAAGTTCATAATATTTATTTATTTCTACCAATTGACTGGCTTCTTTATATCTCCTGCCCTTCTTCATGTCCAACAACCTCTTCTGTTCTCAGAGCTTATTTCATATAGGCTCTGCGGATTAGCTCTGTTCCACAAGGATACCCATGCTTTTGGCAGTTCCCTCGATCATCCGCATCGCGGCTTCGACACTTCCTGCGTTGAGATCAACCATTTTCAATTCTGCGATCTCTCGCAGATCATTTTGTGTTACAGAACCAATTTTTATGCGATTTGGTTCGCCTGAAGCCTTTGCAAGTTTGGCGGCTCTCTTCAAAAGGACAGACGCTGGCGGCGTTTTCAGGATAAAGCTGAAGGTTCTGTCGCCGTATATAGTGACTACCACAGAAACAACTATCCCGCCCTGATTCTGAGTTTGAGCGTTAAAGTCTTTGACAAAAGCCGAGGCGTTAACTCCATGTTGTCCCAGAGCAGGACCTACAGGCGGTCCTGGATTAGCCTGTCCCGCAGGAATCTGAAGTTTTATTATTGACAGTATTTTCTTTGCCATATCAACTAATACCGGACGTCATGGATCAGCTAAACGCTGATAACTGCTTGTCCGTCCCTGAGCCAGGTATCCTCCTACTGTTTTTCTATCTGAAAAAATTCCAATTCCACAGGCGTCGATCTTCCGAAAATGGAGATCATCAGTTTCAGCTTGCTTTTCTCCTCGTCAATGTCATCAACAACGCCGGAAAATCCCGTGAAGGGCCCGTCAACGATCCGCGCGCTATCTCCTATGGAAACGTCAATTATGTGTTTAGCTTCCTCGCTGGCTCCGCGCTCGGCAGAATTCAATATTTCCTCCACCTCTTCGTCGCGCAACGGTGTTGGTTGAGAACTCGTGCCAACAAAGCCCATGACGCCGGGGGTACTTCTGACGACGTACCATAATTCGTCGTTCAAGTCCATTTTCACAAGGACGTACCCGGGAAAAGACGTTTTGACAGAAGTCTTTCTCTTCCCGCCTCTGATCTCTGTGATTTCCCGCGTAGGAACGAAGACCTGAGAAATCCTATCTCCAATTCCCATGGCGTCAGCCCGCTGTTCCAAGCTTGCTTTAACCCTGTTCTCATGTCCAGAATAAGTATGCAACGCGTACCAAACTTCAGCCATAGCTTGCTATAAGTCCGAATCCCGGACCTCACACTCCCTTCGCCCTGCCATCCGCCAAAAACGGTGTCTCCAGGACAAGGCAATCAATGGATTCGCAGCATTACCTGCTGTAGAATACTGTCAATAATTCCTAGATAAATTGCCACTATTATGACAGTTACTATAACCACTCCCGTGGAACCTGATATCTCCTTGCGACTGGGCCACGATACTTTTTTCAATTCTACTCTGACTTCCCGAAGGAATTTAGCCAATTTCTTAAACATCGCGCTCCTACACCCCTCAATATATAGAGAAACAGGATTCCAGAGGCAGAAAACAGAGAACCATTCCGCCGGAAACAATAGATAAATGGCAGGCTCGGTGGGACTCGAACCCACAGCATCTGGTTTTGGAGACCAGCGCTCTAGCCATTAGAGCTACGAGCCTGCATTAAAACAGGTCTATGAACCGGGAAACCCACATCCTCGTCCTGCTATCTAGTTTCCTTATGAACAGTGTGCCGACGACAGAACCTACAGTATTTCTTGAACTCGAATCTATCCGGCGTATTACGTCTATTTCTAGTGGCTGTGTAATTACGCTGTTTACACTTATCACAAGCCAATATTACAATATCTCGCACGGCTAAAACATCCCATTCATGTAATACGAGTATGACACCCGAAGCTGTACACTACTCGATGATTTCGGAGATAGCTCCGGCTCCCACCGTAACCCTGCCTTCTCTTATAGCAAAACGCAACTGTGGTTCCATGGCAATCGGCTTGCCAAGTTCAACCTCTACGGTCACATTATCGCCAGGCATGACCATTGATACGCCTTCCGGCAGTGTGACATTTCCCGTTACGTCCGTAGTTCTGAAGTAAAACTGCGGCTTATATCCGGTGAAGAACGGGTTATCGCGACCGCCTTCCTCTGGCGACAGGGCGTAAATTTCCGCCTTGAACTTTGTATGCGGTGTAATTGTCCCGGGAGCCGCCAGCACCTGGCCACGTTCTACCTGATCGCGCTCGATGCCGCGCATCAGAACGCCAATGTTATCGCCAGCGCGTCCCTCGTCCAGTATTTTGCGGAACATTTCCACACCTGTGCAAACAGTCGCCTCAGTCGGACGAAGTCCCACTATCTCCAATTTATCGCCCATATTCACAATGCCGCGATCCACTCTGCCAGTAACGACTGTACCGCGTCCCTCGATAGTGAAAACATCTTCTATGGGCATCAGGAAGGGTCTATCCTCTTCTCTTGTCGGCAGAGGTATATAACTGTCCACTGCCTCCATGAGTTCCAGGATGCACTTATTGGCTTCTGCGTCTTCGCCGTCGCCTTCCAGCGCTTTCAGAGCGGAACCTCTGATAACAGGAACATCGTCGCCAGGAAAATCGTGCTCTGTTAGCAGTTCCCTGACTTCCAGTTCTGCCAATTCTATCAGTTCTTCGTCGTCCACCATGTCGCATTTATTGAGGAACACTACCATAGATGGGACGTTGACCTGATGAGCGAGCAGAACGTGCTCATGCGTTTGCGGCATAGGTCCATCATCCGCAGACACTACCAATATGGAGCCATCCATCTGGGCGGCGCCGGTAATCATGTTCTTAATGTAATCTCGGTGGCCAGGGCAGTCCACATGCGCATAATGCCGATTTCCCGTTTCATACTCCACGTGCTGAATAGCAATAGTTATGCCGCGTTCTCTCTCTTCTGGGGCATTATCTATTGAATCAAACGTTCGGAATTCTGCGAACCCCTGTTTAGCCACCACCGCTGTGATCGCCGCTGTCAGGGTAGTTTTCCCATGGTCTATGTGACCTATCGTTCCTATGTTTAAGTGTGGTTTAGTGCGCTCAAATTTTGCCTTTCCCATCTGTACTCATTCCTCCTTACTACACGCTTATATCAAAGCTAGTTGGAGCCCACGACCGGATTTGAACCGGTGACCCCGTCCTTACCAAGGACGTGCTCTACCAACTGAGCTACGTGGGCACATAGTGTCTTTCATGCGCGAAGCTTTCTCTGAACAAATTATGTCACAGTTCCGCCAGCCGCTACGAATATGAAACTCGACATCAAAATCACGGCGTGAACTTTGGAGCGGGAAACGGGATTCGAACCCGCGACAATTGGCTTGGAAGGCCAATGCTCTACCAGCTGAGCTATTCCCGCCCGTGGCAGTCAGCGATCAGTAACGGATAAAAACGTAATAACTACCGCAAAATCATCACCGATTACTCATCACTTTTTACTGGTGGGGCGGAAAGGATTTGAACCTTTGTAGCATTACGCATTGGTTTTACAGACCAACCTCTTTAACCAGACTCGAGCACCGCCCCATTACAACCGATAGCAGAATATTTTCT
>Ga0255402_1080_pt1 | contig 12891 bp, 3 predicted proteins | sample ANMaggSeSYBR01D4_FD_182125 | JGI IMG/M metagenome (GOLD analysis project Ga0255402, IMG submission 182125) | Sediment cell enrichment communities from methane seep in Santa Monica Basin, California, United Staets - ANME aggregate JGI... | ecosystem: Environmental > Aquatic > Marine > Cold seeps >...
TTATGCCATACCCCATCGTAATCGTGGCTTGTGACGGGGGGTTGGTTATCTATGCCGAAACTCGTTGTAGTGCTGCCGCTGGAGTCGTTATCATCATCGCTGGCTGTCGCGCGTATCCAGGCGTTTGGCACCACTTCCCGAACAGCCTCTGATGTGTCCCAGGAGACGGAATAAGGCGCTGTGGTGTCAGCGAAGCCTATTTTTGTCCAACTGGCGTTGTCGAAACTATACTCAAACAGCACTTCGGCAATCGAGCCATCCGTATCAGACCCATCCGCCGACACTGTGAGCAAGCCTCTTTCCCATTTGCTATACGTGCTCGTTATTCTGACCGTAGGGGAGTCATTTATATCATCAATACGCTCTCTTTGCTCGTCGCTTTCGCCTTTATTTCCCGCCACGTCTTCAGCATTTACCTTGTAATATACGTATTTGCCGCGATAAGCGTTCCAGGATTCCACCGGTTCGTCAATGTCATAATACCATACGTCGCCGCTTTCCCTGGTCATGTTTTCGTATCCGTCGTATGCGTTGTCCGCTCCTATATAATAATCAATTTGCGGCGTTGTTCCTTCCAGACCGCTTCCGCCCTTGTCCACTACTCGAACTGTCACTCGGAACCTTCCCTGAGAATCCTCGGTCAGATCGGCGGGGTCTTGTACCCAGTCAACGAATTCTGGCGGCTGATCATCCAGGGTGAGAGCTAGAGTCGTTGTTTCATCCGTTTTGATCTGAGCCGTCGCTTCCTCCGGGGCGTAACCTTCGACGGTCAATGCGATTATGTACTTGCCGATCACCATAGCGGGAAATGTATGGGGCGTGGTTTCCCCTGTATCCGCGCCATTGATCAATATGCTTGCGCCAGCCGGTTCTGACAGTATTTCCAGTAAGCCTAATTTGATGCCCGGGTTGCCTTTTCTCCAGTGCGACAGCAGCAGATCCTTGTCTTTTTCATCTATGACTCCGTCTTCGTAAATATCCAGCATATCATTCCAGTTCGGGTCGCCTTTCCGAGCCTGCCACGCGCTGGTAAGCATGATCCTGTCCAGAAGATTGATCTGATTATCCATCTTGAGATCGCCGGGGATCAGTTGGAAATCAACCACAATCGCGCCGCTTCCGACCACAACGTCAGAACGTATCGCCACGAGACATCCCGGCTTTTGGGCGATGAGCGTGAAAGACCCGGATGGGACGTTCTGTATGGAGTACGTGCCGTCTCCATCAGTAATGCTGGACAGGTTCTCCGCCTGCACTGTAACCAGAACTCCGCTTATGTCTTGCCTGCCCTCTATTGTCACTTTTCCGGAAATAGTCGCACTCCACGCCGATGATACACACAGGATCAGCAATGCGGAAAGCGCAACTATGGAAATACGAAAACGCGAAGATGAACTTCGATCCAGAATCTTACTCATAATTCTTGTGGCGTCTTATGGATCAATAGGTCTATTGATCTATATGGTATCGCCACTTCCTCCTTTTTTACTAACCCAGTTTGGAGTATTCATAAGCTGACGCTCCGATAGAAACAGCCGGATGTTTAGCGTTCTGATGTTCCGCTACCAGTCAGGCGTGAGAAGTCAACTGTAAGTGATATTCGGTGTGTAGATCCCAGGTTAAGGAAGCCAAACCCGTAATCCAGTTGGATAACTGAGACTCGGACTCCGATCCCGACTGAGAACTCGCCTGTATCTGTGGTATATCCAGCGCGGACATCCAGGTCTTTCATAGGTTCAACCTCGGCTCCCAGATGGAATTTGGTTGAACGCCCGCCAGCTTTATCCATGCCAGCGGCGAGCAATACCCGGTCGTCCATCAGTTTGTAGCCGACGCCCAGACGTATCGTTCTTGGAATAGCGTATGATTCTCCGTCTTCCAGAAGTTTGATTTTTGGTTCGATCAGGTCTTGCAGCATCAGACCGAGCGTCAGGTTGTATAGAGGCTGATACAACGCCCCTAAATCCAGTCCCATTCCTGAACCTTGCTCTTCCCAGACGCTCTGGCGGATGAATTTTAGATTTGCGCCCAGATGTATCTGGTCTGTGATACTTCTGGCGTAAGATGTTATGAGTCCTAGCTCGTTGTCCGAAAATGTATCGCCTGTGGGACCGCTGGCGTCCTCGACTACGTATATATCTCCGACGCTCAAATACGCCAGATTGAAGCCCAGCGAGCCGAAACCTGCTGGATACGCCAGACTGACCGTATGGTATCCGATGTCTTTCACGCCTGCGTTGCCGACGAGGTCATAATTTATAGGGTTGGAGTACATGGCGCTGAATTGCGTCGTGTTCAGTATCGCCAGTCCTGCGGGGTTCCAATATCCTGCGTGGGCATCGTCTGCTATTGCGACGAACGCCTTTCCCATAGATATTGGTCTTACGCCTATGCCGTTTTTCAGAAACGCCCCTGCATCTCCGCCGTCTCCTGGCGCTCCGTAAGCGCTCAAACAGAATGTAAATATCAACATGCAAAACACGAGAGATAGGCTATTTTTGATTTGGGCCTTTGCGAGGTTATGAGGGCAAGAGGATACGGAGAGAGTTGATTGTTCTTTTCCGTGTTGTTTGTATTTCATTATGGGATTGTCCAAAATCTTGAGTCCTTCCATTCCAAACATCTATAATTCCTCCCAGACTTAACGAAGAATGGCTATCTTCCACGTTGTGTATTCTTCTTCTGAACCCATCTTAACCTTCAGCCACAGGATATAGGTGCCATTCGCCACGTCCTGCCCTTCTTCGTTTTTGCAGTCCCAGACGTATTCATAGACGGGTGCGCTGTTGCTGTCGAAATCCACGTATTCGATGGTTTTGACCAGTTCAGTTGATATGTCGTAGATTTTTGCTTCCAGTTCATCTACTAATGCCAGCGCCTCAACGCGGATAGTTGTATTGCCCTGGAAGTCCGGGGCGGGGTTCGGATAGTTGAAGACTTGCTTCAGTTTGAATATCTGTCCGATCTGTATTGTGCGGCGATCAATATCAATGGCGGCGGGGATAGCGTTGGCTATTGAATCGCCCAGAGATACGTCGTTGACGTCCAGCCTGACCCATGCTTCTCCCGGGGAACGCGCCGTGAAGTTAATGTTCAGAATAGTGCCGCCGGGGGAATCTATTCCAGGACCAGGGGTTTCGAGTACCGCCGCGTATTCCATTCTGCCGGTGGTTTTGCTAGTCTCTGGATCGGGCGTTATGTCCTCCACGAAGTTATCTATCAGAACTCCTTTAGTGATGGACTCATACTCTAATTTCAGATTGTCAAAAGAAATGAGAATATTTATTCCTTTCAGATCGGATACCTGGGCGATGTTTATCTTTACAGAAATCTCGTCGCCAACGTTTACCTGCTGTTGGTTTAACGCCGGGTATATAGAAACATCCTGCGCCAGGCATACGTTCGAAAGTAGTAATAGCGAAAGCGCCGCTGACGCCAGTATAATGCCTTTCATAGAATTTCAACAGCGGGAATCCACGTTATAAATATGCGGAACCGCCGTTCTCCTTTTTGGGTGTAATGTCCAGAGCGTTCAGGCTGGAGACTGAAAATCAGACCGCCAGGCAGATGTCTGAAAACTCCTTCTGGTTTTTAATAAGGAACATGGAATTGGTGGTATAAACACCTCTGCCTGTGATTCTACGATTTGTGATTAAAGTCAAAAAAGTATATCACAGCTTCTGTCTAAAATCAAGAGAAGTTTTTGACGTTCCTGACGAGAACCAGAAAACAAATATAAATTATAGCAAATTCTGTGCCAGATCGCGTGCGCTTTCGGGTAAAAGAAACTTGACACTATTGCACTCTTGACTGTATACTTTATTTGGTAGGCAGGGAACACTGTATGCCTTTCTGAACCCGCTAGTACAGATAATAATGCCGTCCAAACTTATAGCAATCCAGTCATCAGGAGATAAATATATGACAGCGTCTTCGCCGGATCAGGTGATTGTTGTTCTGGATTTTGGTTCGCAGTACAGTCAACTCATCGCCCGTCGGGTTCGTGAGAGCCAGGTCTATTGTGAAATTTTACCATACGACACAACTGCGAACGAGCTTGCCGCGCTTTCTCCCGATGGGATATTCCTTTCAGGCGGTCCTGCAAGCGTCTATGCTTCCGGCGCACCTGTATGTGACCCTGAGATATTTGAGCTTGGAATCCCGATAATGGGGATTTGCTACGGTATGCAGATCATGGCGCACTTGCTCGGTGGGGAAGTTGAGCCAGTGGCGACGCGGGAATATGGACTGGCGCAGTTGCGCATAAACGAGAAAGATGGTCTTTTCGATTCCATATCCAGCGGGAGAATCCCTGTGTGGATGAGCCATGGCGACAATGTCTCTCAGATACCTGAAGGCTTTAAGGTTATCGCTTACACTGACAAACTGCCGGTTTCGGCTATGGCTGACAGGGAGCGCAGTTTTTTTGGCTTGCAGTTTCATCCAGAGGTCGTGCATACTCCGGCGGGTAAGGACATAATAGCCAATTTTCTGTTCCGCTTTTGCGGTTGTTCGCCTTCATGGACTATGAAATCATTTATACAGCAGAACGTGTCCCGGATCAGGCGTGAGGTTGGTAATAAGCTTGTTCTATGCGCTGTAAGCGGCGGCGTAGATTCGTCTGTTTTGGCGGCTTTGATACATGAAGCCATTGGCGATCAGCTTATATGTATATTTGTGGACAACGGTTTGCTTAGAAAAAATGAAGCGCGCGGTGTTATTGAGACTTTTAGGAACGATCTTTGCATAGATTTACATTTTGTTGACGCTGGTGGCAGATTTCTGAAAGAGCTTGCAGGTGTTAGTGATCCTGAGATTAAGCGCAAGACCATTGGCGGCGAGTTCATCGCCGTCTTTCAGGAGGAGGCGCGAAAGTTTGGGGATGTCAGATTTCTGGCACAGGGCACTCTATATCCTGACGTTATCGAGAGCGGCGGACATTCAGACGGTCCCGCGGCGACTATCAAAAGCCATCACAACGTGGGCGGACTGCCAGAAAATATGGACATGGAGCTTATTGAGCCGCTGCGCGATCTCTTTAAAGATGAGGTCAGACATCTGGCTAACGAATTGGGGCTTTCGGACAAGGTGTCGAAAAGACATCCTTTTCCAGGTCCCGGTCTGGCTGTCAGGCTGGTTGGCGACATTACTCCAGAGCGATTGGATATCCTCCGCGAGGCTGATGCCATATTCATTGATGAACTGCGATCCGCTAATCTGTACCATGACGTCTGGCAGGCGTTTGCCGTCTTGCTTCCGACGAAAAGTGTTGGCGTGATGGGAGATGAGCGCACTTACGATCAGGTGATCGCACTCCGCGCCGTCACCGGCGAAGACGCCATGACCGCTGACTGGGCAAAGTTACCCTATGACTTTCTGGGACGGGTTTCCAACCGCATCATAAATGAGGTCAGAGGTGTCAACAGAGTTGTTTACGATATAAGCTCCAAACCCCCAAGCACTATCGAGTGGGAGTGAATTGACTTTCAAATTAGTTGCTGTGCATAGATTTTGGTCGAAAAGGAAGAATGTATATGAATTATATCAGTGGAATACGTCTTGCGTCTTGCGTTTTACTAATCATGTTAATGCTCTCCGTTGCCGCCTATGGCGATGGCGAGCAGTCCTGGCTCATTTCCTATCCCGTGCCCGATTCTGCTCTCCCCGTACTCGCGGTGATGGATGTTAAAGCGGGCGTGCTTATTGGTCCCTTCATTGTTCATACGAGCGTGACGGGAACGGTCACGCTGACCAGTCCTACTGGCGCGATTCAAACTTTGACTGTCAGAATGGGAGATGATGGGTTCTCAAATGACGTGAACCTGAGCGAGATGGGAAACTACAGGATTGAGGAAAAATACGATCTGACCGTTGAATTGTCTTTCCTTTCCATACCTATTCGCTCGGATACCTTTTCCGAAATCCATGATCGGCATTATGACAACACGGTCGCCGGCGTGAAGTCTTTCAACGTCATCAGCAACCTCAGTGACTTCGGAGCAGATATAGAGGGCTATCTGGCGATCCACTCCGTAGAGCCGTTCAGCATAAAGCCGGGGGAGAGTATATCCATTATGCTCAGGGCTTTGGATAACGTCAGTAAGGACGAAATCCTTGCCAGTTCAATAACGGTTTACGGTCAATGGGACAAGTCCGCTTCTATAATTACCGATAATTTCCCGCCCTCGCTTGCCATGACCTCTGCGCCATATCAGTCGTATTCCAACAGCGACGTGAGACTTTCGTTCACTTTGCAGGACGTGGAAAACACCCTCTGCGCTATTGAAGCCGAGTACAAAGAGGTGACGGCAAGTTTATGGACTCCCGCCACGTTAACAGCTCCGCACGTAAGCCCTGGCGACTGGACTCTGTACTGGAGGGCGACTATGGATCAGCCCGACGGGCAGGGCGTATATGATATAAGGATGCGCGCCAGTGATGGATTAGCCTATAGTTTGTGGGATTCTGGAAATGTCACCCTGGACAATACTATGGCAGACCCCAACAACCCGCCCGTTGCCGGGAATGTTCGTCTTATAGTTCTGGATGGAACCACCAATCAGGAAGTTTCACGCCAAGCCGTCACCGGCGATAAACTCAAGGCTGGATATACGTTTTACGATGTTGACGGAGACACCGAGCATGACAGCGTTCTCAAGTGGTACAGGTTCGGCGTTTTGCAAAAGACCGTATTGATTTCCGGCGAGCAGGGACGGACGCTAACCGAACCCATATCCAAAGGCGAGTCGTGGTATTTCACCATAGCTCCCTGCGATGGACAGTCCACCGGCGATACCAGAAAATCCACCACCGCAATAATTGGCAACGCCCCGCCGTCGGTGACCTTCGCCAGAATAAAGCCGTCTAGTCCCGGTTCCAAAACTGACCTCGAAGCCGAATATAACTATTCTGACCCAGAAGACGACCCGGAAGGCAGTTCCGAGATTCGGTGGTACAGGGATGGCATCCTTCGATCAATTTATAACAATCTGAATCCGCTGCCCGCTTCCGCCACCGAAAGGGGCGATAACTGGTATGTTTCCGTCCGACCGAGAGACGCAGACGGCGCGTATCCTGACGACTTCGTGGATTCCCCGCCGGTCAGCATACGGAACGCTGTGCCTACGGTGGAGGTCGTATCTGTTACAGGCACAGAAGACGAAAATGGGTATTTTTATGGCGACGTGACGGTGACGTATAATCTACTGGACGCCGACGAAGACCTCTGCACATTGAGTGTGTACTACAAGGGCGGCTCTGCTGGCGTGCAGAAGATAGCCGCGCATGTGGCAGAGGCTTTGGGAGAGTATCACGTTGTGCCCAACGTATCTCCCGCCGCCGGATTGACGTTGACGTGGCAAACTGAGGAAGATCAGCCCGCAGGAAGAGCCGATGATTACAGAATAGGAATAATACCTGATGATAGCAGGGATAGGGGAATTGACGCTGTGACGAATTCTTTCCGTGTGGATAATAACAGCGCGCCTTCTGTCGCCAACGTTTTCATATCTCCGTCGTCCCCATTTTCCAGCCATGATCTTGTTGCCGAGTACACATTCACTGACGAAGACGGCGATGATGAGATCGGCAGTTTGATCAAATGGTATAAGATGGGCACCTGCGAGACATGCGTGAATACCCCGGTCGAGCAGGTGGATTATAGAAATCAGGTTCAGGTGCCGTATGCCGCTACGAACAAGGATGAGGACTGGTATTTCACTATCGAGCCGCATGACGGCAAGGAGTTTGGCGAAGAGAAGCAATCTACAACCGTTAGAGTTCAGAACGCCCCGCCATCAGCGACTGATGTCGCTCTGTCTCCCGCCGATGCGACTTCCGACAACAATCTTGAAGTCTCCTATATTTACTTCGACGCCGACGGCGACAACGAGTCCGGTACCAAAATCAGATGGTACAGAAGCGGTACTGAACTGACGCTGTACGAGGACGCGACGCTGATCTCCTGGGAGAACACCGTCAAAGGCGACGAGTGGTATTTCACCGTCCAGCCTCACGACGGACTCGCCTTCGGTGAGGCAGTAGAGTCGAATCGCGTAGTGGTGGGCAATATGCCGCCGGAGGTTCGCACTTTGACCATCCCGGCAGAGGGGTTCAGGGACGTAACCATACAGTTCGATCTGGTGGACGCTGACGGCGACTTATGCAACCTGGAGGTACTGTATCGAGGCGGAATGGCAAGCGCCTGGACTTCTGCCACCATCAAAGAGCCGCTGACAGACATTTCGCCCAACGAACTGATAACTCTCACGTGGGAGTCGGCTAAAGATCAGAACGTTCAGAACCCCACCAAATTCCAGATAAGCATAACGCCCAATGATGGGGTGATCGCAGGCGACACTGTAGTGTCAAATTTCTTCACGCTGGACAACAATGAGCCGCCAATCGCCAGCAACTTACAAATATTGCCCGCAGACCCTACCGCCACCGATAATCTTGAGGCTTTCTACGTATTCACCGATCCCGATGACGGCCAGGATAGAGGCTCTGAGGTTATATGGTACAGGGACGACGCCCAGACGGACAACAAAGGGAAGACGCTGGTCGCCAGCGCGACCTCAAAAGGACAGGCGTGGCACTTCACCGTCAGGCCTTCGGACGGCTCCAAATTTGGCGAAGTGCAAACTTCCGCTCCTGTAGTCATTCTCAATCTGCCCCCGTTCGTGCGGGATGTTGCCATTACGCCAGCCGAACCTGGCGCAGACGATACTCTTACCGTCCAGTATGATTATCGCGATCTGGATAGCGACAGGGAGTCAGGAAGTTACATTGAATGGTACAAGAACGGCGTGTTGGAGTACGAAACGACGGTCAGCGATAACGCGGACAGAAGTCTCCCGCTTTCCGTCTCAAAGGGCGACAGTTGGTATGCTGTGGTCACGCCGAACGACGGCACCGATTTCGGCAGTCCTGTTGCTGCTGCCAGCGTCACTGTGGGCAATGCAATTCCGATCATTGAAGATGTGACGATTTCCAACGGCGCCGGCGAAGCCGTCATCACTTATTCCCTCATAGACCCTGACGGCGACCTCTGCGCTTTAAATGTGGAGTATCAGGGCGGATCTGTGCAAGGGGCTTCATGGGCGTCCGCTACCATCGAGGAGCCGACTACGGACGTCGCTCCGGGAACGGGGTTGAAACTCACGTGGGTATCTGACGTTGATGAACACGGTCAAAAAGCTGATGACTATAAAATAAGGATAACCCCGCACGATGGCCTATCAACCGGAATAAGCGGGTTGTCGCCGCCGTTCGCATTTAGCAATAACACTCTGCCGACGGCGTCCGGTTTGCTGATTTTGCCGGAGAATCCCACCACCGCCGATGATTTGGAGGTGAGATACGTCTTTGTGGACGCGGATGGGGACAGGGAAGCTAAGGCAGAAATACAATGGTACAAAAACGGTTTTCATGATATGAAGTATAACAATCTCATTATTTTGCCTTCCAGCGCCACCGCAAGGGATGAGAGATGGTATTATACAATCAGGGTCAACGATGGCAAGGACTATGGCGCGATACAGATGTCCGGTGATGCGACCATAGAAAATGCGCCGCCAGAGGTTGATAATATAATTCTGGCTCCCGATCAGCCGGAACTGGGCGATCAACTCGTCGCTCATTATACTTACGTGGATGCGGATGGCGATCTGGAAACGGGCACGGTTATTCAGTGGTACAGGAATGGCGCGCATCGTCTTGATCTGGACAACTTCACCATTATACCCGGCGTTTTTACAATGGCTGGCGATGAGTGGTATTTCACCGTTATGCCGAGAGATGGGGAGCAGTTTGGTATTCCGCGAGCTTCCAACAAGGTGTTTGTGGCTAATGATCCGCCGATAGCCAGCGGATTGGATATTCAGCCGCCCGATCCAAAAACTACAGATGATCTGCAAAGCTCCTATGCGTACAGGGACCCTGAGAACGACCCGGAATCGGGAAGCAAAATAATATGGTATAAGGGAAACACGAAACAGCCTGCGTATAATGATATGTATAGGCTGCCGGCGTCCGCAACCGCCAAGAAACAGCTATGGTATTTCACCATTCAACCCAAAGATGGGAGACAGTTTGGCGCAGTCCAAAAATCCAATTCTGTTGTTATTGGAAATACGCCGCCCAGAGTTGAGAGTCTGTCCGTTTCTCCCCCTTATCCGCTGGATAAGGATGACCTTACGGCTGATTACTATTTCAACGATGCGGATGGCGACGCTGAGGGCAGAACCGAGATCAAATGGTACAGAAATGATGTCTGGGTGCCAGATTACAGCGGAAAACAGCTTCCCGCCAGGGCAATCTCGGACGGGGAGATGTGGCATTTTGTGGTCAAACCAAAGGATGACGAGGAATTCGGCGAACAAATGGCATCATCGCCTGTTGAAATTGGCAGTCCTATTCCCAGAGTAAACGATCTGGTTATTATCCCCAGCGTTCCGTTGACCACTGACTCGCTCACGGCGGTTTACATCTACGTTGATCCCAGAGGCATTTCCGAATCAGGAAGCCAGATTACATGGTACAAAAACGGTGTCGCTCAACCGGAATATGAAGAGAAAATCCTCCCCTGGGACGCCATATCTAAAGGCGAACAGTGGTATTTCTCAGTCAAGCCCAGTAACGGAACTATGTTTGGCGAGGAGCAGTCGTCTGTTCCTGTCACTATTGTCAACAGCCTTCCAACGCTGACGAACGTGACGCCTCTGCCGGAGAGTCCTACAACGGATGATGTTATAGTTGTGGACTACGTTTTTGAGGACGCTGATGCGGATACTGAGGCTGGAAATGAGATCAAATGGTACAGGGACGGCGTTTTGCAGGCGGCATATAACAATACGACTGAGCTTCCTGACAGCGCGACCAAAAGAACAGAAGAATGGTATTTCACTATCCGATCCAGTGACGGTTCTGACTTCAGCGAACTGGCGACCTCCAGCGTTGTAACGATAAGAAATGGCAGGCCGCGACTCGATAATTTGGGCATACTGCCAACGTATCCGCTCGCCGCCGACGAATTGAAAGTAGTGTATTCTTATATGGATACGGAGGGCGATCTGGAGTCGGGCACCGAGATCAGGTGGTTCAAGAACGATGTCCATCAGCCGGATTACGACGATCTGGACGCTGTTCCCGCAGACGCCACAGGAAGGGATGACAAATGGCATTGCACAGTTACGCCCAACGACGGCATGGATTTTGGCGACCTGACTGCATTGCCGGTTGTGACGATAGGCAACACTTCGCCGGTGGCGATGGAGATTCTCGCATCGTCTGATCAGGTTCTTCGCGGCGGCTCGCTGGACATCATATCGTATGGCCAGGATGCTGACGCGGTGGATGCCGGCGACGCCCTCGTATGCCAGACAGCATTCCGTTTTGGAGCGGGCGCGTGGGAGGAACTAACGACCCAATACGTCGAGACGCCTTCGTCGCGTTGGGTGGCGGTTTTCCAGCCCGGCGCACTGGCGCAGTTGGGAGAATATGATTTCAGAGCCAGATTCACCGACGCCGCAGGCGCAAACAGCGATTGGATAGAGCGTGGTAATATGATCACTGTGGACAATCGCCCGCCTGTGATCTCCGACGCGGCTGATAATCTGCATGTTCCGGAGGACACAGCTCAGGATTTCGATCTGAGACTTTACGGAACTGATCTGGAGGATGGCGAAACGTTAACGTGGACTCTGGACGCCGACAGTGTTGATGAAACACTTTTTCAGGCTTCCATTTCAGGCAACAGGTTCCTGGAAATTCTGCCGGCGAATAACAAAAACGGCCAGGACGATATTATCCTCACGCTGACGGATACGGATGGAGCGGAGTTCGTAAAGACAGATGTAACCATCATAATAGACTCGATAAACGACCCGCCCGGCGCGCCGCTTTCGGTGAGCATAACTCCAATAGGTCCCACAACCTCGGATAACCTGCTTTGCAAAGCCGAGGGAAGTATTGACCCGGATGACGGCGACGTTGTGGTGTACAGGTATCAGTGGTACAAGGATGATGTCCTACAGCCGGGGCTGAAATCCAGCAGCGTTCCATATTCCAGAACATTGAAAGGGGAGTTATGGCGCTGTGAGATCACTCCCAGCGATGGGTTTAATGACGGTCTTTCGCGGTCTGTTGAGGTTACTGTGCTGAATACTCTCCCTGAAGTTGCTGTCAGGAATACGACAGGGAATACAAAAGACATCCGCGTCACTTTTGATCTGATGGATGCCGATAACGACAGTTGTGACCTGAAGGTGGAATACCTGATCAAGGGCAATACGTGGAAATCCGCGACGATTGCGGAGTCCCTGCGCGGCGTGAAGGCGGGAACCGGGCTGGCTCTGACGTGGCATTCTTATTCGGATACGGAGGACGTGGTAACGGACGACTGCAAACTGAGAATAACGCCAAACGACGGCGCTCTGCCTGCAAACCCGGGGGAATCAGCTTCCTTCTTTTTGGACAACCTGTCTCCGGCGTTCACTGTCACCGCCGTTGCCAATCCCATTCACCCGTGTTATATTGATGTAACTGTTGTCGCTAATGAAGAACTGTCTGAATCGCCGGATGTATCCGTTGTTCTGAGCGAGGGCGGAGAGCCTGTCGCTGTTGACGTAAAAAGCATCGCCGACGTTTCCTGGACGGGGCTTCTGATCCTGGAGCCGGGGTTCGACAGTATGGCGAAGATCACTGTCGAAGGTACGGATCTGGTGGGCAATGTCGGGACGTCGGAATTGCAGAAGGAATTCCAGGTACCTGCGCCGCTCCCGCATCCGTCTGACTTCGCGCTCAGGCAGAATTATCCTAATCCCGTTCGCGAGGACACAAGAATCCCATATCAACTACCTGCAAGCTCAGACGTAACCATAAGGATTTACA
>Ga0255402_1085_pt1 | contig 12420 bp, 10 predicted proteins | sample ANMaggSeSYBR01D4_FD_182125 | JGI IMG/M metagenome (GOLD analysis project Ga0255402, IMG submission 182125) | Sediment cell enrichment communities from methane seep in Santa Monica Basin, California, United Staets - ANME aggregate JGI... | ecosystem: Environmental > Aquatic > Marine > Cold seeps >...
GTTGATGGCTTCGATGTTCCCAGTCCTGGTGGCTATCCAAATATCGTTTCAGCGGGGCTTTGCTTTGAAGCCAGTCTTCATGTATTCCCATACGCCCATCTTCCAGGTGTCTACGCGCTTTTTCTCAAGATCTGTGCTGGCAAGGCCTGCTGCCTCCGCAATGTAGCGTTCCAGTTCCTTCATACGCTCATCGGTTCCAAGTCTGCGCCAGGAGACCTCCGGGCTGGTTCCTACGACTCCTTCCTCCCTGTTGATGTCCGAAATCCGGTAATAGAATCGCTTCATGGGTTCAGATGCCGCTCCGAAGTAGCGGGAAAAGAACTCGTCCACCAGTTCTTCATAGTCCGTATTTACATCAAAGGCGGTCTGCATGTAGAGATAGTAATCAAGCTGCTGCCCTATCCCGCACAGGAAAACGCCGCGCACTCCGTCCTGATGATAACGTTTAACTGCGCGTGATATAACGTCTGGCATGAAGCATGGGAAGCAGTTCCACCCCTGGATCACGGCAGGCTCCATGGGATGATGGAAATAGTTCCACAGATAGATTCGGCGTTCCTGGTTCGCGACCCACAGGCGGTAAAGCGCCATATCGTTCTCAGTCGTTCCCTTGTCGTAACCGTAGCATGTATGCAGGCAAGGAGCAATGCTGATGTTGCTCTCTAGTTCCAATCCCTTCGGGGGATAGGCATAGGAAGCATAAGCCAGGGCAGCAATGAATTTGTCCGGATGGGTTTTGCGGAGTTCTCTGGCAACCTGATTGATGAAACTGAAGACGTAGTAGCTGTTGTTGGCATTGCTGAAGTAACCTTCGCCCCGCTTGTCCTGTCTGCTGACGGCGAGTATCTCTTTGCATCTGTCACACTCACACCAGGCAGCATTGTCATCCGGCACGACAGCAAAGTAATCACCCATTGCTTTCAAGCCCTCTGGCAGATCCTTTCCATCGAAGAAATCGCGAGCCACTTGAGCGACCTTTCGGACAAGTTTCGGGTTGGTGTAGCAAAGTTGACTGCCCTTTCCGCTACCCTTTGCCTGATATTCCGGGTCATTGAAGACAGATGCCACTGTATTTCGCCAGATGGTATGATTGCCCGCCCATTTCTCTCCCCCGACGCGCATACGCCGCCAGTAGAGGTTCAATTCATCGCTGTTCGGATCGTTCCACTGAACCCGGATGATGGGCCAGCCGCCACCTATGGCGTGGCGATGTTTCAGATCTGGCGTTCTTCGAACATCATTTCCGTGCACAGTCAGTGTTTTTAGGGCGGGAAATACAACGTTAAGTTCCGTCGGTCCATACCAGCGAACCCCGCAGAACTGCTCCAGAAAATGGTAAGCGGCATAGCACGTGCTTTGATCATCAAAGAACCCCGGAAGCGTTATAAATTTTGTACCTTGCGCATTGCGTCCTGTGGCCTTGTGATAATCAATTTCATGACGGACAGATTTCAATGTGCGACCATAGGTATTACTGCCCAGTTCTTTCTGGTTTTCCTCTGTATCCTGCCAGTCGCGCCCGATCATGATGATCGTATTCGCCTGAAACTGTATGAGATATTCTTGTGGATTGAAGTCTTTGACGCTGATGCCGAGTTTTCGGGTATACTGACTTCCGCCGACGAGAATACGGACACCGGTTACTTCCTCACTATCGGTCTTTATGGGTAAGACTGCTCCTGTAATCTTTCTGATATGATACTGGAGCTCCAGGGCTGCCAGGTTTGCCGAAGGTGTTGAATTCTCCGCAACGACAATTGTTGAGTTTGGCTTGCCGTCTGTAACCAGTGTTATTGGTACTGATGTGTCCTCCTCTGCAATAGAAGTATGCAGAAATAGACCGAAGCCCAGAATCATCATGAGTATCAGAATTTGCATTAGCGCCCTCCTTACGGGTCTCAAAGAAACCAGCATAGGTTCTTTAGTGAAAACATCGTTCTCGACGGTGATAAGCTTAAGCATCGATCTTGGGGGTTTTTGCATATCCCCTACTCATTCTGAGACAGTGCGTATTTTGATCGTTTGATTTCTTAATGCACCTTTTCGTGCGTTTATGCAAAAACCCCCACTCTAGAGTTCAGGATGCTTCAGATGAAATGAAGTATAGTCCTGATAAACTTTAGCCACAGTCAGAGCTTCAGCCTCGCTATATAGTTTTCCAATAAAGCTGATACTCGTGGGCGTGCCATTCTCGCTGAATCCATTTGGAACCACGACAGCGGGATGCCCTGTCAAATTGGTCAGAAGAGAGTTGTCTCCGACAAATGACGGGACAACGTAAACGTCGATCTCGGACATAAGCTCTGCCATAGCTTCCATGACCAGCGTTCGCAGTCGATTGGCTTGAATATATTCCACGGCAGGGGTCATGCGGGCTTTCCTGAAGGAATTGGGCCAGGCATTTGCGGTCTGGCGAACCAGGAGATCGTCTTTGCCGCTCCGGGTGAGTTCATCAAATACAGCACCTGCCTCTGCATTCAGAATGATTGACATAACACCGATAGGATAGTCTGGCAATTGGATAGGGATTAGTTCCAGACCAAGGGAACGTAAAACCTCAAGAGCGGCTTCATCATTAGCTTTCCACCTGGCATTTTCCCGGTCCTTTTCAAAATCGCCTTTGACATAGCCAATGCGCAGATTTCTTGCGTCCAGATCCGCATCCCAATTGAATGATGTGTCCATTATCGTTTTGTCTTTGCCATCAGGGCCATATATGGCGTCCAACACCAGGGCGCAATCTTCTGCACTGCGGCACATAGGACCGATCTTATCCATGCTCCAACTAAGCGCCATAGCCCCATAGCGGCTGACTCTCCCATAGGTGGGTCTCAGCCCAGTTACACCGCAGACTGTAGAAGGCGAAACAATGGAACCCCAGGTTTCTGTCCCGATGGAAAATCCCAACAGTCCCGCCGCCGTAGCAGACGCAGGCCCCGCAGAAGAGCCGCTGGAGCCATTTTCAGTATCCCAGGGATTCCTCGTTTTGCCACCAAACCAGACATCCCCCCACGCCAGGGCGCCCATGGTCAGTTTCGCCACCAACACCGCGCCTGCCTGCTCCAAGCGTATTACTACGGTAGCGTCCTCATCAATGATCTGATCTTTGTAAGGCATGGCTCCCCAGGTAGTTCTGTAGCCTTTCGTAGACAAGAGGTCTTTTGCGCCCCAGGGAATGCCATGAAGCGGACCGCGGTATCGGGCGGCAGCTATCTCCTCATCCGCCCGTTTAGCCTGTTTTAGTGCCAGTTCTTCAGTCAGGGTTATTACGCATTTTAGTTGTGGGTCGTATTTCCTCAAACGCTCAAGATACATCTTCGTGAGTTCCACAGAGCTAATCTTGCGATTCTTGATAAGCTGGGCGAGATGAGTAACCGGCCAGAACGCTAGATCCTGGGAATCTGAAGGTAGTTCAGGCAATGAGATCGCGCTCATTTTAAGTGGCTTGCGCTCCTGCTGGAAGCTCATGCCCGGCAAGATGGGATTGAACTGGATCGCCGGAGCTACGCTGTTGTTTAGCGGAATCTGCCGCATTTTCTCATATTTTTCCAGATGGTCGTTCAGACCCGCCACCATTAATTCCCGTTGGGAGTCGGTGAATTCCAGTCCGGCAAGTTTCTCCGCTTCCTGAATTATAGTCTTGCTGATTTTACTCAACTCTACCTCCTGAATTCTCTCTTCTTGGAATCCGTATCGATTTGAGTATCATAAACGCTTGCGATGATCTTACTCATCCATTCGTCCACATTCTCCACAGGTTCAGATCTGTATCCGCTGGTGATGTTATATTTGGCGGCATGAACGCCCACGGCGGCAACGAGATCGCGGGATGGAATAACCATGATCACCGTTCGCCGGTTGTCTTTCCCGTTTCCCACGTGGAAATAGGTGTCTTCAGGCGCGTTGGGTAAAAGTTTCCTTCCATCATTAACAAACCAACAGAATCCATAGTGCCTGTTCAGATGAGTAACTTGGTTTCGCGTGGCTTCCGCTACATAGCTTTCAGGGATGATCTGTTCCCCATTCCATCTACCTTTCCTGAGCCATAGATAGCCAAAGCGGGCCAGATCTCGCATGTTTGAGTCAATGGCAAGTTTGGCCCCGGGATTTCCATCACTGGCTGAAAAATCGCCAGGATAGTGATAGCAGCGCCAACTTAAAGCGCCGATTCTGTTGGCGATCCGCCTCATAGCCAGGGGAGCGATCTTGTCTTCTGGAAGCTGATATACTCGCCCCAGAACCATGCCACCTGCGGTGAACGCGGAGTTGTTATATACCCACTCTGTTCCGGGAACTTCGGGTCTCTTCCAGCCGGAAGTACTCTCAAACAGATGCTTCACCTTGATCTCTTTATCCTTTTCTGTTTGTAGAATCTCCGGCCAGACATCATATACTTTGGCTTCCAGAGATAGTCTCTCCTCTTCGATGGCAATACCCAGAAGCGCGCTTCCCACAGCTTTGCGTATGCTACCGATCTCCCATGTGCTGGAAGCGTCCGCTCCGTCACCATAGTGTTCCACAGCTATTTTCCCATATCGAATGACGATAGTACCAAATGGCTCTCCTTCGGCCTTTGAGGATAGCCAGGATATGTAGTCATCTAGTTTAGATGAAGATATACCAATCGCTTCCGGTGTTATCTTTGACCACTCGCGCTCTGGCCATACCTCCTCTCCAGACTCCGTCATGCTGTTCTCTACTACATGTGGCCTTTTCCAGGTCTTCTCATTGAGCATGGCGATAACCTCAGGTCTCAGTCCTGCTTTGTCAGTAGTCTGCCGAGCCTGATTGACCATTGACTCACTTGGTGGAGGCGGGGCGGCGGAACTTCTAGCGACCGAATCCACAAGAATCTTGAGGTAGCCATTCATTGGCTGGTTGAATGTGTCCTTTGATGCCCAAGAACCTTTCCAGGTAACCACGAGCTTTAAGCTGGGGATTACACAACAAACTTCGCCATTCCAGTGCCCATTGGCTTGAAATGTATCTTCAGGCGCATCGGGCCATGTCTTCTTGCCCGTATTGAACCACCAGTTAAAGCCGTAGATTCCTGGCCCGCGAGATGTTTGATCAGTGCCACCGCCGGTGAAATAGACGTTCAGGTAATCGCTGGTTTCAGCGCTGGATCGCGGTAGATCGGAGGGTACGTCAGCTTTCATGTAATTGTCAAAGAAACTTTCAGGCAGGATTTGCTTCCCATTCCAGTTGCCTTTATTGAGCCAGAACCACCCAATGCGCGCAAAATCACGAGGGGACATTAGCAATCCATAGTCTTTACGTGAACCGAAAAAAGTTCCATCCTCGATCTGAAGAACTCCCAGTCGGGAAGCCTTTTTTGCCACTGAATCAGGCTTCTCCTGAAACACGCCATCAAATAAAGTTTTGCTGTATAGATTGATAGCCCAGTCATTATATGCCCACGCTTCGCCCGGCGATTCTACGCGTCCATAGCCACTCACCATATCGGCTAAATGACGAAAGGTCATGATCTGATCCTTAGCATTCAAGCTGCTGCCGTACACCTTCTTAACGTAAGGATTTACTAGCGCATCCACACTGGGCAATTTGCCTTCATGGACGGCAAAAAACAGCATAGTGCTCATCACCGGCTTCATGGCAGAAGCCCAGTCCAATTTTGATCTAATATCTCCCCAGGTGTATACCATATAGCCATCCCTGATGATGCAACCTGGACCGCCTACAGTTTTAGCGAACTCATCCAGCTTCGCGACATCCAGACCAACTTGCGCAGGCGTCCTCATTTCCCAGTGTTCGCCAGGGAAAACTGCTGCGTGGACAGTGCTAACGAACATACCTATGGTAATTACACATGATAGACCTCTAATCATTGGAACTGCTCCTCCCGCCTGCTTCCTGCTTCTCCTAAACATCCGCTGGTTCCGTTCTTAGTTTTTTCTTCTCTTTCGGCACAAGCCTCCTGCGCCGCCGCCAAAGATACCCGATATGCCAATGAGAAAACCAAGATTATACCAGAACCCGTTATTGTGGACTTCATAGACGCTTACAGATGACTTAAACCATGACACGATAAATGCTATGACTGCGATTATACCATGCCAGAGACCCCGCCAGAATCCTGCGGGTTTATCGGCTGAATCCATCGGTTCTCCCTTGAGTGGATTTGGACCTGCGGCACAGCCAGAGAATACTATGACACAAATTAAAACAACAAAAAGCAATTTGATCATTTCCATATCTCCCATCAATGTTTATGACTTTATCAAAGCTATCACTGAAACCCAAGCGTTCCATTTAGGACGATCAAAAATTCTTAAGATCTACTACTGATCCGTAGATATCCCAGGTTTTGCCATGACTCGCTAGGTCTGGATGGGCGATGATCGCTGTATCCGTACCTTCAATAAAGGTATAGTGCGAAGTATAAGCGGAAGGAAGGACAATCCGTTTGCTCCCGAAATCTATGCCATCAGCGCTTTTTCTTACAGCAACGCCATCAGAAACATCATACACCATTACAAATTCGTTCTCGCTGTTTAACTGAACAGTTGCTCTACTCCTATCGGGTGCTGAAACGCCTGTGTCAATCGGATCACTCCAGGTTGAACCGCTATCGCTGCTTGATACAAGATAAATTTTATCATTAGCATCATTGGCGAAATATACGTAGATAGTACCATTAGATTCCAGGGCTGTTGGTGAGCCTGTCAGATTTTTCGTAGACCCAATTTTATGTGTTTGACCATCCCATCCTTTGTCGCTGGTCCATATTGTATAGCCCATATATCGATCGCTGCCCTCATTGAAGCTGTAAATCAACCATGCCTCGCTGCTTTCATTTCTAACTAAAGCGGCATGATGGTACCGCCCGCCTATATTTCCTGTTGGGCTATATTCATTATCACTGATTACGTAATTAGAAAATCCTTCCCAGGTGGCACTTTTTATTTCAGCAATGTCATCTATACCGCCATGCGTTTGGTTATAGAAGACGTGATATTCTCCGCCAAAGTAACCCCAAGAAGGATGAGCTTCTTGTAAGCGATTATCCTGGCTATGATCAGCTAACTCCTGATCTGTTACTGTCCAGGTTCCTGACGAGGTATCATATATTGCATAGTATAAATCTTCATCATGATCCTCGGGTATTGGATTATATGTAGGATACCTAAAGTAAAGAACAATATACTCGGTATTGCTGCCATGCTTTTTACCAACCCACGGCACTCCCCAACAAGCATAATGCCCTATCCAATCAGAACTTGACAAATCTTTCATAGGATCATCTCCCTGTCTTTTTTGCGGCTTGAGTTCAAACCCTTTCTCAATGATATTATCACCAACGATTACTTCACCAGTGCTGCCGAGATCAAACACGAATAGTTTTTCGGAAATCTCCCTAGACAGATCGGCAAAGACATTACCGTCTACCAGAATCCTTGAGCACTCTCCCACGATTTTGACCGCCTGCTGAGCCAGTCCTGTAAAGATGTTGCCTGAAATAACAATGTCGGAGGTACTCTCCAGTAGAACGCCTGTAGCCGGGGATTTCTCCCGTCGCGTTTCCCCGCCGATATGACTATCGGAGAAATTGTTCCCGGTCACGGTAATGCGACCGCTCCCTGGACCGATCACCAATGCCCGCTGGGGTATAATGGTGAACGTATTAGCCGAAACAGCGCAGCCCCAGGCATCAATAAGATTGACGCCGCCGCCGAAGTTGTGGGCGATCACGTTAGCGCTGATGGTGATGCCATAGCAATCACGATCAAGCACGATGGCTGTGCCCTTGCACTCCTCGATCATGTTGCCGGACAGCACTGAACCATAGGTGTTCTCTATGACAACGCCGTGACGCAGGTGATCATCCAAGTTGTTACCGTTCATGCAGAGGTTGAAGCTGTCTATGCAGCGGACAGCGTCCAGGTTTTCCTCGAACTGGTTGGCATTAACGATGACGTCGTGCCCGCGCAGGATATTTAACCCAGTCTGGCTGTTGTAGGTGATAATAGAGTCGGCGACGCGAGGATCCTCTGTGCAATCAACCAGATTGATACCGTTACCGCCGTTGTGGTCAATAGACAGCCCATGTATGTAAATCTCGTTGACCCCCTCGGCAAGCAGACCATCCCCACTCTTCGGATTGCCGCTTATGCGGAAATCGGCAAGTTGTACACGCCAGATACGAACTCTTTTATTCGTCAAGTAATCTTTAGGCTTCAGAATAAGGGCAGGCTCCCCTTCTTCGTTACGGTTAATGAGGTGGGTAGCCGGTCCTGCGCCTTCAACCTGTATATTCTCTTGCGTGATAAGCAACGGGCGAGTCAACTCGAAATCCCCCGGGGGCAATTTGACTGATCCGCCCGCTTCCGGCATTGCATCGAAAGCCGCCTGCAGATCGGGATACTCGGAAGCATCAACAACTATCGGTAACGCCCTCTCAAGCGGCTCGGCTGTGACATCTTGCTTTATGCAAAGGCAGGACAACGCCAGCATACTGAAGACTAGCGACAGGAACATTTTTAAAGATCTCACCGTTTTTCCCCCTTGATAGTTTTTTGACTGAAAAATGACGTAAACCAAGTATGGGTGTCAGGCAGATTGATGCGAAAATGCACGCTGAAGAGACGCTGTATCCACTGTCTGATTGAAATCACCCTCTACATGGATCAGATACCCATGCCGCCACAACCTAGCGTAGCACTCTCACCTTGCCCCAGGTTGTTGTAAGTTTCTCATGGGGTTCGGCTGCTAAAGGATTCGGTAATGTATCCGGTGTATATGCTTTATTGTAGATAGCAACCAGGCGTATTTCCCCCAGCCAGGGACGATCCAGTGTGTGTTCGTTGCCCAATCCCAATGTATAACTATCATCCCAGGTGGAGAAATCACCACCGATATTCACAGTCCCAATCTCTTTACCGTTCAGATACAATGTGGAATCTCCCGATGCATCAAACACGTAAACAAGCCTGGACATCTCGTTAGTAATTACGCCATCTGGAACTATAATACGTTTCTCTTTTTCTGGCTTGAGATCTGTATTGCTGGTACGAAGGCGAACCTGATAGCCTTCAGCCTCTTGTCCAAGCAGGAAGTTGCGAGGACCCGTATCCACCGAGATAGAAACAATACGGGCTGCGCCACCCTGGTCCTTATTACCATGTTTGACCCATGCAACGACGGTAAGCTCCTTGGTTTCTCTGACCGCATCAATAATCTTGGTAGCAGGACTATCGGCAGCCAAAATGGTAGATTGATTAATGAACAGCCCACCACCCGCAATCCATTTCACAGCACCCAGGTCAGCTATGGTAAGATCCATGGGATCCCCAAACTCCGATGTATCATGAACAATGTCACCTTTCCCTTCGTCGAAAATGTAGCGTACCAACAACCCATCTGAAGCCCAAACGGGGCATAACGAGCTTAGCAGTAAGAATACCAGTCCGAACAATGTCAGATGCTTCATTTTAGTGCCTCCTTTGAGCATGTTATTTTCTATCACCAACGGCAAAATTTAAATTATTGACAACTTGAGTTACCATTTTCAAAGTCCTTTGCCCGCATGTTATCTATATTCTTTGAGTTAAGAGACGCCGTCGGGAAGCCCAAACCGAGGATTCTTTCTCGGTCTTGAGTTCCTTTACTATCACAATACCAATATTTGAGGTAAACCCGCATAAACACTAGATGAATTTTTCTTAGGGTGTACGGTTACAGTAATCGGCGTTATACCTGAACTCCTATGCTTCTCGTGTCAGTGGACTTTTCCCCTGTCGCTCCAGATAAGTCGTCCATCGGTGAACAGCTTCATGCGAACGCTGCTTGCCATCCATTTCTTGCTCCCAAATATTATGTTGCGAGATTTTCGGTAGATAAACTATCCAATGGATGGATTTTACCATAAAAACCGGGTATTTTCCAGCAAATTTAGCAACATGATAACCATTATGGTGCCAATCTGTATGACTTCAGAAAGCAAAAAGAGTGTGAAATTGCTGTGGATAGTGGGACTGGATGTCATTTCAGCCTGTATCCAGGGAGTAGAATTTGTCGAGGGTGGAATGAGTCCAATTTGGAGGGTGTCTCCGCATATGCGTGGATGCCCTCCCAGGTGGGGCGCTTCAGGAAGCCAAATGGTACACTTTTCGGCCATCGCGATGATCTACAAAGAAAAAGTGGTACCTTTTCCGGACATCATCCGGGGCACTTTTGTATTGACGAACATAGACCTTGTGGAGAAAGATGCGCAAGTATGGAATAGACGGAAAGTCATAACTGGGGATGATCTACCTGAGTGAGTATGGGATCTCCAGTCCATGTGCTTCTAGCAGGCTTTTATTTCTTAGAATATCCGATGTCCGACCATCTGCGATCATCCGACCATCGTCCATAATGATGCCACGTTCGCACAACTCCAGCGCCATCTCAAGGTCGTGTGTCGCTATTACTTTGGCGATTTCCATGTTTTTGATGACTTCCATTACTTTGCGCCGGGCGCGAGGGTCCAGGTTGCTGGTAGGCTCGTCGAGAAGGATTGCGTAGGGGTTCATGGAAATGACAGTAGCGAAGGAAACGCGTTTTTTTTCTCCGAAGCTGAGATGATGGGACACACGATCCGAAAAATCAGACATCCCCACTGCTTCCAAAGCATTCCGCACTCTCGACATGACTTCCGCCGGCGGGAGACCATAATTGAGTGGACCAAAGGCTACGTCATCGAAAACCGTCGGACAAAACAACTGGTCTTCGGGGTTTTGAAAGACAATGCCAACCTTCCGTTTTGCCCCCCGCAGGGATTTCTTGCCATTTAGCATAACGCCGAATATTCGCACGGCGCCAGCGTTTCCTGTCAACAGCCCATTGAGGTGGAGGAAAAGGGTCGTCTTCCCCGCTCCGTTGGGTCCCATCAGAGCCACGCTTTCACCCTCACCCATCTCGAAACTTACGCTCCGCAGAGCCTCGGTGCCATCTGGATAGCGATACGTCAGGTTGTGGACAGTTATGACAGATTTCACAAGGATCGCTCTCCTACGAAGAGAAAGGCGCAAATGACCACCACAATAATTCATTTTCAGCTTGACATTAACAGCAGGCATGGACGGTTTAGTAAAGCTATGGTTGGTATCTAAAAGTCAGGAGGCCACAATACTCAAAGGACATACAGAATCTGTTACTTCGGTTTCGCCCGCTCCTGATGGGGCAATTCTTGCGAGTGGAAGTGCTGACGGTACGATCCTGCTTTGGGATATGACACAGTCTAAGAATGAATCTCGGGACCAGAAAAGGTAGCAACATCAATGGAAGAGGTGTTTACACAAAAGGGTGATAAGTGATTCCAAGTAATTTTCTTAAACAAATACGAGATCACCTTCGTTGATCCCCATAAGGGAACAGAATTGTGAAAAAGGCAATCTGGTTAACCAATCAAGAACCGCTTCACACTGAGCTATCAAGCTCTGATAGAACTGGTTTCGTGTTACTTGTCCACGCATTACTCTCCAAAGCGTCTCAATCAGGTTCAGATGGGGACTGTATGTGGGCAAGAACACGAACTCCATGCTTTGCTTGTATTGCTCCCGGAAGCCGTCCAGCATTTCAGTGGTGTGGGCGGAAGCATTGTCCATTACCACAAACCAGAAGCCATCTGAATCCCGTTGCAGCAGGAGTTCCAGATGAGCCTTTACCTCCTGATGCCGTTTACGCTCATGGATGGTATACAAACCTTCTCCTGTGGGATAGGACAAGCTACCAAACAGAGCATACCAGGGATTCTCTTTTCCAGGAGAATCCACCTTTATCTGCTCCCCTTTGGGAGCGTAACCATTGCCTATATCCGGCAACCAATGCAAGTCAGTGGCGTCAAAGAACACCAGATGACCTGGCTTTGGGGGTAGGCTTGTGTCCGCATCAGTGGTGTCATGACTGCTTAGTTGCTTAGATTCGGCTTTTTTTTTAACATCTCCACCCGTTCCCGCTTCACTGTGTAAAGCGGATCTGGGGAGGTGACTTTGAGTTTGCCACGATTCCATCTCATGTCCATACGCTTCAACAGCATACCGATGGCTGACGGGGTTATCTGGACACCTAGATATTCGTGACAATACTGGGATAGCAGTTTATGAGTCCAGTTTCGAGCGCCTGTGTTCAGCTTCTCAAACTGGCATGGACTGCGATGCAATAGCTCTTCCCATTGTTCTTTGGTTAGCTTTATCTTAGGGGGACGACCTTTGCTGTTACGGCGTTTGAGGGATTCCAGACCACCACGATCGTAGCGTTTTATGTAGTCGCGCACGGTGGCTTTACACACATCAAACGTCTTAGATAGTTTTGAGGCTGTCTCACCTAGAGACGATAACTGGATGATTTTCAGACGCCTATACCATTTGGCGTCTTTGGTGCTTTTTAGTGCCTCTTCAAGAAGTTTGCGACCTTCGT
>Ga0255402_1086_pt1 | contig 12408 bp, 12 predicted proteins | sample ANMaggSeSYBR01D4_FD_182125 | JGI IMG/M metagenome (GOLD analysis project Ga0255402, IMG submission 182125) | Sediment cell enrichment communities from methane seep in Santa Monica Basin, California, United Staets - ANME aggregate JGI... | ecosystem: Environmental > Aquatic > Marine > Cold seeps >...
ACGCTGCTAACATAAACATTATTTATTAATACTATTAACAATGCTAATATAGACTCCTTAACTAACCCGGTATAAGCGATCGACACGGCTGACAAAAATAAAATTATCGAAAGAATAATCCGTCGAGGATTTCGATCGGCTACTTTGCCGCCGATATAATAACCAAGACTAAGGCTTAACAACACCATGCCGATAAGAGATGTCCAAACTATTGTTGACGTGCCGATATAGGGCGCTAAAACTCTTGATCCAACCAGCTCAAATATCATAACTACTGCTCCGGCAACAAAAACGCTTAATTTAATAATAATATCACGCATAAATATAAGGCTTACCGCGCAATACGCTAAACCGAACAATTCTATTAACCAAACATAAGCCAACCCGGTTTAAATATTAAAAGCAAGCCGATTATAAGCATAATAATCCCGCCCAGCCAGCCTGACCACTGGGTATATTTTGAGCTGAAAGCTTTCATTCTAAGCGTTGACATCGCTAAAAAGAAAACAAACAGATCATCCAGCATAAAAATCAGAATATAAAAAAGAAGGTAGGCGTAATATTGCCAAACCGGCAAACCGGACAAGGAAAGAACGTTTGTGTAAACCGCCGGCAAACCGGCTGAGCAAACAAGCTCTACCAGATTCACGGCAAAAGCCAAAAATACTATGCCAAGCAGAGCAATCCAAATTTTTTGTTCTTTTACCAAGTCGCGCAACCGGGAAAAAACGCGTTTCCGGCGATCGCTTTTAATAACATGGCAACCGCCGTCGCGATTTTGCCAGGCATCTTTTAAATGCCAAGCACCGCTAGCCAGCGCTACTAAGCCAACCAATATCCGTACCCACATCACAAACCCTAAAAAGAGAAAGAGATTCAGCCAGGCGGAAAGAAAAAGGAAATAAACCGCGCCGGAAACGACAATAAAAGTCACGCCCAACAGCCACATCCGGCGTTTGTTCTCCATTCGTATTAAAAGAGAAATTAAAAACAAAAGCACCCACATCGCGCAGGGATTAAATCCGTCGGCCGCGGCCAAAAGGAACGTAAAAACCGGCAAGGAAACATTTTTTATATTAACTTCACCAAAAAACGGCACGGAAACAAACTCCGGCATCTTACTATTAACTTTTGGCGTATCCGCGAAACAGCCGCAATTATGCACGCATTCACTATCACCGGCACAGCCATGAATACATTCTCCGTAACCATGATTCGTACCGAGTATGGAAGCGATCACATCAACACATTCCCCGCTTGAATACTCTTCTAAAACATCGAGAATCTGTTTTCCGGTAATCTCATCATTAAAATATCCGGTAACAACTTTATTGCCGATAAAAAGCATAGGCACGCCGCCTGTTTTCACTCCCAGCTCTTTGCCAATTTGCGCCAACAACTTCGCGTTCTCGGTGTTGTGCCAGGTTTCATAACGATGAATAATAATATCTTCTCTTTGCTTTTCAAGTTTGTCTAAAAAAATTTCTTCTTTGGCGCAATGCGAACAGCCATTACCGTAAAAAAAATATAGACTTATCTTTTCATCCGCTTTAGCTATTCCGCTAAGCAAAATAAAAAAAACAACCGGCAAAATAAAAAAAGTTTTTGTAAATAATTTCATATATTAAATAATTTTCTTATTAATTCTCTCTATTATGACCTTAACATAATAATTAATAAAAACAAACACCTCTCGCTTATTATAAAAGGAGAGGTGTTTGGCAAAAGAAGGGGCCTGTCTTAGGCCATATAAGCCGGAGACAGCGGACTTGCCGCGTAATTATTCAATTACGCAATAAGCCCAAAATATATCTAATATTATAGATTAAATTTAGTATCGTCTTTGTCTTTCTCGTTCTGTTCCCGGCGCTCTTTGATTAATTCACGATTCACCCAAAATATCCAGACGATTACGGCGACTAAAAAAAGAATAAAAATAACAAGATTTAAGCGAAGTTTTCCCTGCTGTTCTTTGCTTTCGTTAATAAATCCCGTTTCTTCCTCTTCTTCGCTAATACCCTGTTCTATTAACTCCTTTACCTCTTCATCAATTATTATGTCAGTCGGGCTAGCCGCTTCTTCAATATCGCTTTTTTCTTCCGTTACTTCAGGCTCGGTTAATTCAGCGGACTTAACTTCAACTGTTTCGTCAATTGTTTCCGAAGCGCTTTCCTCAACCGCTACAACTGTTATGGCTGGTTGCGACCCGACTTCAATATTAATAATATTTGACCATTGACTTTCCTTTCCCCGATCATCAATCGTCGTAGCGTACACCAGATGTTTTCCCTTGGTCAAATAATTAAACGGCTTATAAGCAAAATTAGTGGTGCCTGACTCATGATCTTTAGGTAGGATCTGACCACTAAATTTATTGTCAATAAATATGTTTACCTTCAAATCATTCTTGACCAAACCGATAATAAACGGCTGGCTTACGGTTGTTTCGTTATTTACAATAGATTTTATCACAATCGGCGCCGGCAACGGCTCTTCAATCCTGAATTTCATAACCATTGAATTCCCGCTGGTTTGGCCATTCTCATCCTCGGCAACAGTATAAACAAAATGCTCTCCGACGCTTAAATTTAAAAAGGGCTTATAAGCAAAATTAGCGGTGCCCGATTTATCGGTAACAATTTTTGTCTTACCGTTATAGATGTCATCAATAAAAACATGAACAAAAGTGCTTGATCTTGTTAAGCCAATAATAACTGGTTTTACTTTTCCGGTAACTGTCTCCTCGTTAGGGGCAATCAATGTCGGCGCCACTAAAGACTTTATTTCAAATGGTATTTCTTTTGATAAAGATGAAATTACCAATGATGTTTTATCTTTAGCCAAAGCGGAAATGGTATGTCCCCCCGCATCCAGCTTAATAGCGGTTTTAAAATAAAAATTATCGGTTGGCGTGCCTTCTTCCTGAACAACGGCTGGTCCGGCAAACTGTCCGTCAATATATATTAATACTTCAGTTCCCCTTTGCGTAAGCCCGGTTACAAGAATTTCATCAGCCTGTCCAAAATTCTCCGGCTCAAAAGATAAGAGCATTGGCGAATTTATCGGTAAAGAACCGGCCCACAAAGCCGGTATCGGACATAAAGCTAAAAATAAAAATAAGACAAATAAAAAAAGGAGTCTTGTATTATGCAGCATAATGGCAAACCGTTTCTCCTCCTAAAAACGAATCATGTTTAATAATGAATTAAAATCACGTTATGACCCAAAGGAAACAAATTAGAAATGAATCCAACTATGCCCCTTTGAGTCCAACGCTATCACAAAAAATGAAAATATACTTACCATTACTATTTAATGGTTCTTCTACTTTAATGCATAGTGCCTATAAGCGTCAAGTATATAAATCGTTAACAAGCTGGGGTAAACTATTACTTTTTTGTGGATAAAAAACGTAAAATATTTCAAAAAATAGTTAATTTTAAAAAATTTATTTAAAATATTTCTTTATAATGCTTAATTTTAGCTATTTTCTCCGGCCTATAAATATCTATACAAATTAAATCAAGACGCACTTTATCCCCGGAAATGTTTTTATAATTCATATACATTTGCATGGCTTTTTTTATATTTTTGATCTTTTTACTGGTAATGGCAGCATCGGCTCCGCCATAAATCCTGCTGGTTCTGGTTTTAACTTCAATAAACACATAAATTTCTTTAATCTTAGCAATAATATCAATTTCACATGATTTTATTTGAACATTTTGTGCTAATATTAAATATTTTTTCTTAATAAGCATTTTACAGGCTAATTTTTCACCCCAGGCCCCGACTTTTTGGTTATATAATGTCATAAATAAAAAAAACTTTGCTAACATTGGCAAAGTCTTTAAACAATACCTAAATTTTAAACTTCTAAGGAATATATTTATTAAATTCAGCTTCCTCTTTTTTCTTGGCTCTTAATCTTGGTATTTTTATCATGGTTCGGCTTATAAAAACCAGCCAGACTATCATCCCGATCGCCCATACTAATAGCCAAATTCGGGCGGAAAGAACCGGTAATAATTCATAAGAAAAAAACATTAATACTGCCCCAATTAAGAGGTTGCTTAAGCTAAATAAATTAAGTTTGCGCCAAATTACCCCGTACACGCTTTTCTGCTTCTTTAAAATAGCAAACAAAACCATTGATATCACTAATATTAGCAAAAAACCAACAAACATCTTAAATGTGCCCGCTCCCATCTCAGCCGGACGCCAGTTAAACCAAAATTTAGGTGATAATAATATTCCCATATTTACACTTTATTAAAAATTAAACCAAAATGATAGCTGCCGATAAAAAATTCCTTGGCAAAATCAAGCCCTAATTTTTGAGCAGCTTTCTTTAAGGAATGAATATCTACCCTTTCTTCAACCGGCGGCCCAAAAGGAATTGATACTTTTTTCCATTCCACTATAACTAATCTGCCGTCTTTTTTCAATACCCTGACCGCTTCTCTTATTATTTCCGCTCTCTTATGGGATTGGTACAAGGTATTAGCCAATAATACTGCATCAAGGCTATTAGCTTCGATTTTGGTTGAATTATAAATTTCCAGATTACTCCAAAGCGGTTTAATGTTTTTGATATTTTCCTGCCGCTGTTTGCGTTTTAATGATTCTAAAACCGGGCGCTGAATATCAATAGCGTAAACCATTCCGTTTTTTCCCACCATTTCTGCGGCCGGGAAAACAAAATGACCGGCTGAACCACAGCCAAAATCAGCCATCTTCATACCCTCCTCTAAATTAGCATTACTTAAAATTATATTAATATCAAGTAATTTTGTTCCTCCGTGTATTTTATACATACTTAATTATTATTATAAGCGAAATTCGTGATAATAACAAACGCTTGGCTAGGAAAGCAATATTTTTACCGGTGCGAAACTTTGACGATGAACCGGACATGGCCCGTGTTTTTTTAAGCTCGCCAAGTGTTCCTTAGTGCCGTAGCCCTTATGCCTGACAAATCCGTATTGCGGATATTCTTTATGCAATTCAAGCATAATTTTATCCCGCGTAACTTTGGCGACAATAGAGGCGGCCGCTATGGTAAGTACTTTATTGTCACCGCATATGATCGCCTGCTGGGCCAATGACATATTTGGTATCGGCATCCGCCCATCAACCAATACCAAATCCGGTTTTGATCTTAAGGCGTTGATCGCTATTTTCATAGCCAAAAAAGTCGCTTCAAGAATATTTATCCTGTCTATAGTTTTATGGTCGCAAATTCCCACGCCGATTGCCGGAAAAACTTCCCGTATTAAATCGCAAACTTCATAGCGCTTCTTTTCCGATAGCCGCTTAGAATCTTTAACATCTTTTAATCGATCGCTGCTTAAATCCAAATCGGGATTTGCAATTATACAAACCGCTACCACCGGCCCGGCTAAGGGTCCCCGTCCGGCCTCGTCAATACCGCCGACCGCTCGATACCCCCGGGCAAACATTCCTTGTTCTGTTTCCGGTTTTAGCATATATATTACTGCTTTAATTGATTTTTTTATTCGCCAAACTCGTTGTTGTTTTGTTTGCCCCTATCTCTCAAGTTGGCCATTTCTTTGCCTTGCTTTAACTGTAAATATTCATAAGCGGCTAAAGCGGAGATCGTTGCCTGTCCAATTGCGATGCTTATCTGTTTATAAGGCGTGTTGGTTACATCGCCGGCGGCAAACAAACCTTCTGTTTTTGTACGGCATTTCTCATCAACAATGATCTGGTTCGCCTTGTCCCGAACTACCAGATCGGCTACCAAGTCAGTATGCGCGATCCGGCCCACTTCAACAAAAATTCCGTCAACTATAATATCGCTTGTCTTTTTCGTTTTTATATCAACTACTTTTATCTTCTCAACTTTTTGTTCGCCAATTATTTCCTTAGCTTCGTGGCTTAACACTAATTTAATATTGCTCCGTTCCTCTACTTCCTTAATAAGCGCCTCAAAGCCCCGAAATTCATCTCGCCGATGGATTAGATATACTTCTTTGGCGATCTTTGATAAAAGCTCCGCCGCGTCAAGCGCTGAATTGCCGCCGCCAACCACGGCCACTGTTTTATCCCGATAAAAAGGACTGTCACAATTCGCACAATAAGAAATTCCCCGTCCGGTTAATCGCTCTTCACCGGGAATTGCCAATCGTCGGGGCATAAGCCCTATTGTTACAATTACTGTCTTTGTTTCAAATTCTTCCTTAGCCGTGAATAGCTTAAAAAAACCCCCTGTCTTGATGATCTTCTTTACTTCTGTTTGTTCAATTTTAACGCCAAACCCATCTACGTGTTCTCGCCATTTAGTAATTAACTCTGTACCGGTAATCATTCGAAATCCCGGATAATTCTCGATCTCAGAAGCCCAAACAACTTGCCCGCCCGGAACCTGGCCGATTATTAAAGTTCTCATTTCCCGCCTGGCCGCGTAAATACCGGCTGCCATGCCGGCTGGTCCGGCGCCAATTATTATTGTATCGTACATATTAAAAAATTATTTATTATAAGTCTATTGTAATTTAAATGAGTATTTTTTTCAAGAAATTAAACATCTCTAAAGACAAAACTTTTTTTAAATTCTTTTTCATATTGATTCTTTTCTGACTTGCGCATTATTTATAAACATAACACTTTAATTATAGTATTGTGAAATAAATAATGAAAATTTTATAAATTTAATTAATTATTTCCCCAATTTATCCCCTATTATCTTTTTACTTAATATTAGCTAAATATCAATACTTAAGTCCACAGTTCTGTGGACTTATCCACTCAAAGCTAAATCAACTTCTGTCCACGCTGTCCTAGACTAAACTTCTATTAGTCATTTCTGAGAAAGTTAATTAATACATTCACTGTTAATTTTTTATTAAATAGAGCGGGCATTATTTTATTATAAATCTCTAGCTTTGTCGGGACAAAGTTAATTCAAAACACCATGGGGTCTGGGGTGAACATCGAGCGCCAGAGCGAGCCGAACCAAAGATTAATCAACGTGATAGCGAGTTTGTTTACCCCAGGACTTTTGGTTACTTTTGGTCACAAAAGTGACGCCCCGCAGGGATACGAAGTTGGTGAATAATTTTAATGTTTAAAATTTTATTTTATACTTTTTTTAGAAAAAAGTAACAAAAAATCGCAGGCTAGTGAATAATTTTGTGATCACTCGCTATGAAACCTAGCAAAATTCCTATACTCGTCGCTCCACTTCGTTTCGCTCCTCAAACAACGGATATTTTGCACGGTTTCCCTGCCTGCCGACAGGCAGACAGGAAAACCCCACCCTTTGTCATTTCGACCGAAGCTTCGCCAGCTGGCGAAGCGAAGCGGAGAAATCTTTAATATATTTAATTCCTTCCCAAGACTTTAATCTATTTAATACTCTTTTATTATCTTAATCGGTTAACGCAATTCATGTATTATAGATTTCTCCGCTCCGTTCCGCTATCGCTACACTCCGGTCGAAATGACAAAAATAAGAATATGTACGTAATGTTAGTTAATAAAATAACACCTGTCAGGATGATAAAGAAAGAGGTTTTGTCAACAAATTATCTATTATCTACAAAAAAAGAGCTTTTTTAGCTCTTTTTTTGTAATGTGGACCATAAGAGATTCGAACTCTTGACCTCTTGCATGCCATGCAAGCGCTCTAACCAGCTGAGCTAATGGCCCATATTTTATATAGTTCTATATAAAACCTTTTAAATAGCAATATGCTATTTTTACTTTTTTGAAACTATTGCTGTTTTTCAAATATTGGCTAATAATAGCAAATATTATAATAAATATGCAATAATTTTAAGCCAACATTAGCCTAAAAGGCTAACATTAAATAAGTATACTTACATTAGCCAAATATGCTAATATTAAACAAATTAACTAATATTAGTCATTTAGTTAAAATATTAGCTAATAATAGGTACTTTTTAAAGCTTTGTGTCCCTAAGAGGACTCGAACCTCTATCTAGGGCTTAGGAGGCCCTTGTTCTATCCAGTTGAACTATAGGAACCTTATGAAAATATTTACCCTTAAAACCCGGTAAAATCAATATTTGTATAAACAGAAAACGACACTTCCTATGTCGTTCATATTTACTATATAATAAACTACTACTTTTGGCAATATGTAAATCAGCTAATACTTATCCCTAGTCCATGCACATGGTTTAGCCTTGCCTGCTTATATAAATTATACTACTCTTTAATTACACTAGATAACTCATTTATTATTTTAAAATTAATTTTATGTTTAATAAAGATGAAAAAACGGGAAATATCAAAGAGGCAGAAACTATAATCGGCCCTTCGGTTAAGGTTAAAGGCAATTTTCACGGCCAAGGCAATATTATTATTGAAGGCTCGGTTGAGGGCAGTGTTAAAACCGCCGGCTTCTTACTAATTGGCGACAAAGCAATAATTAGCGCCAATGTTGAAGCTAGTGAAGCTCGCATTGCCGGTACCGTAACCGGTAAAATTAAGATCAAAGGTTTTCTTGAAATTACGTCTTCTGCTAAATTAAACGGCGACATTCAAACTGCTAAAATCTCAATTGAAAAAGGCGCGAGTTTAAATGGCAATTTAAACATGAACAACGAACACGCACCGGACAAAAAATAAACGCTATGCATATTTATATTTATGATTCATATGTGAATCAAAAACGCTACGATTCAATTATTGCTAAAATTGAAACGCGAATAACCGACCTTGGACTAAATGGAAAAATTATCCGTTTAGGCGTTATGAATTCGCCTTACAACGCAGTTGAAAATGAACTAAAAAAGGGTGCCAAAACTATTATCGCGGTCGGCAATAACAACATCTACAACCAGCTTATTAATGTCTTGGCTAAAATGTCGGCAACTGATTCGTACCAATGCAAAACTCCACTCGGCTTTATTCCGGTTGGTAAAAAAAATAATGAAATTGCCGACTACTTAGGCGTTGGCCTTGAAGAAGAAGCTTGTGATATTTTATCTGCCCGCCGCACCCAGGAGCTTGATCTTGGTATGGCAAATGATCAATATTTTCTAACTACTGCCATTATTCCGACTTTAGGAACAACTGTCGAAATCGACAAAAATTACTCTATCGAGATCACGAAAAAAGGCGAAATCCAGGTTATTAACTTACCGATTATGGTAAACATGCCTTCTACTATTAACACTAGCGCCAAAGACGGAGTTTTAGAAATGCTTATCAAAACCAAGCCCTTAGCAAAGGGCTTAATAAATAAATCCTTAAACTCTCTGACCGAAAGTGTTTTTTCTTTTAAAAAATTATTTATCCTAAACAAAAATCTGCCGATAATCTTAGACAGCGTTTTAGAGGTTCCGGCTCCGGCCACTATTACTATTGCTAAAGAAAAAATTAACCTAATAGTAGGAAAAAACAGGAGATTCAGCTAATCTAAAATAACATTTTCTATATTTTTAATCTTAATTGCTAAAAATTTTTCTCCTATTTTTTTAAATCGTTGTTTGTCTCCGCTTGTATAAAAACTATACTCCTTGTTCTTGATCAACTTAGCAGCGAACTTTGAATGCTTATTTAAATATATTTCCAATTTTTTACTGACTTCATCTGGTATATCAATTATTTTTGTTTGTTTGTCTAACATTTTTTTAATCATTACAAGTAATATCGAATAGTGAGTACAGGCCGGCACCAGGTACTGTATTTTTTTATTTTTTAAGGGACTTAAATAATACTTTAAGATTGTCCTGGTTTCCTCGCGCCCTAGCCAACCCTCTTCAATTAAAGGAACCAGCAGGGGACAGGCTTGGGAAAAAATTCTCCCGGGTTTTTTTAATAATTTTTTTATTTCTTTTTCATAAACTTTTGACTTTATTGTCGCGCGAGAGCCAATAACGCCAATAAGCGGTTTATCTTTCTCCTTAATTTGTTCGGCTATTGCCTCCAGCGCCGGTACTACTACTCCTAAAACCCGCCGCTCAGGATAATTAATTGGCAGCCACTCTTGCTGAATTCTTCTTAAAGCGTTAGCTGAAGCAGTGTTACAAGCTAAAATTACCAGCTTACAGCCCTTTTTCATTAGAAAATCAACCCCAACACAGGTAAAACGATAAATTATTTCTTCCGGCTTTTCACCGTACGGCGCCCGGACGCTATCACCGAAATAAACATAATTATATTGCGGCAATCTTTTTATTAAAGCGCTTAGCACGGTAAGGCCGCCAAAGCCTGAATCAAAAACACCGATCATAAATAAAATTTACCTTTAATACTAACTATATAATAATTATACATTTAATTTACCTAATTAAAAACTTATCGCCAATTTCATATCCCTGCGATGGGTTTTGAATTTACTATGGCGCGACAAAGCTAAAGATTCATAATAAAATTGTGCGGGCATTGTATTTATTATTAATCTTTAGCTTTGTCGCATCCTTGTAGATGTTAGGTAATTCGTTGACAGTAATATTTTATAAATTATGCGGGCATTGAATAATTTTGGAAATAATCACGAGTGTAGAAACCGTGCAAAATATCCGTTGTTTGAGGAGCGGAACGAAGTGGAGCGACGATTATAGGAATTTTGCTAGGTTTCATAACGAGTGATCCAAAATTATTCACTAGCTCGCGATTTTTTGTTACTTTTTTCTAAAAAAAGTATATAAAATTTTCAATACTTTGAATAAGAAAAGCTAATTAAAGACGTACTCATAGACTAATATAACTATTGGGATTGTTGACTTACGCGGTACCCTGCGGGGCGTTACTTTTGAGACCAAAAGTAACCAAAAGTCCCGGGGTAAACAAACTCGCTATCACATTGATTAATCTTTAGTTCGGCTCGCCCTGGCGCTCGATGTTCACCCCGGACCCCATGGTGTTTTGTAAAACTGAAGCTAGCGGCAAAGCTATAGATTATTCTTGTCATTTGATAATTGTTAATTAAAAAATCCCCCAGCGTTAAGGCCGGGGGATTATAATAAAAATATATTTTAGAAAACTTTTTTAATCTATTTGTTTACTTTTACAACTTCACCCTCAATCAGCTCATTTTTCTTCTTGTCCTTATTGTCTTTATTAAATATATACCATTGCTGTAAACCGGTAAAAAGTGTTGTCATAAGCCAATACAGGGCAAGTCCGCCGGGAAAGGAAACGCCAATAAAAACCGTTAAAGCCGGCATAAAATACAACATTTGCTTATTCATGATCGCGGTCATATCCTCGTCTTTGGCGCCCTTTGTTTTTATTTGCGGCCGCTTAGTCATCATCATCTTTGACTGCCAAAACTGCGCCAAGCCGGCCAACACGGCGATCGGAATATTGCGCTGGCTTAAATCAATAAAACCTAAAGAAACATAATTAATCGTTTCCGGATTATGAATAAAGGGGTAAACCAAATCAAGAGAATTTTCCATTCCGTTCCTAAATACCCGAAAAACCGCGAAAAGAAACGGCATCTGCACAAGCAGAGGCAAACAAGAGGAAAGCGGATTAACTTTATTCTCTTTATAAAGCGCCATCATCGCCTTGCCCATCGCCTCTTTGTTGTCTTTATACTTTTTCTTTAATTCGTTTATTTTCGGCTGGAGATCCTGCAACGCCTTTTGCCCTTGCAAAGACTTACGGGACAGGGGATAGAGTATTAACTTAATTATTATTGTTAATAAAATTATCGCTATACCAAGGTCGTGGCCGGGAGCAACATTTATTAAAAAAATAACTAGGTTTAAAATTGGCTGATAAAAATATGTTTCAAACATTATATTTGGATAATTAAATATTAATCTAGTTTATTTAACCGGGTCATGACCGCCTTTATTCCAGGGATTACACCTTAAAATTCGATAAGCCGCCTTTAAACCGCCGCGAATAAGGCCGTATTTTTCCAGCGCTTTAATCGCATACTCGGAACAGGTTGGATGAAAACGACAATAGCCAAACACGAATTTACCGCGAAAAATCCCATGGTCAGGGGAAATTGTTTTTTGGTAAAGCTTAATTAATTTTATAACCGCTTGGGTCGCAAATGAATACAACATAAAAAACCTTCAAATTTTCTTTGTAGGCTTAATAACTTTTAAGTGGTTTAATTGTTTAAGTAGGTTTGCCTTGATCTGCTTAAAACTTAATTCATTAATAGCTGCATTGGTTATTACTATAACATCAAATCCTTTCTTAATATCATTTTTTTCCAGCGCCGCCCTGATTTGCCGTTTAATTTTATTGCGTTTTACCGCGCTTTTATTAACTTTAATTCCCACTATGATCCCAATACGTGTATATTCCAGTTTATTGGTTTTTATTTTAATTCCTAAATATTTTCCATATCTTCCTTTGCCTTCCTTAAACACATTATCAAAATCTTTTTTCTTGCTTAAACGATTTTTTTTAGGAAACATTTTCTTATTTACTAAGAACAGTCCG